>Ga0256826_1000017_pt1 | contig 73380 bp, 72 predicted proteins | sample CV79metaG_FD_185975 | JGI IMG/M metagenome (GOLD analysis project Ga0256826, IMG submission 185975) | Hydrothermal vent microbial communities from East Pacific Rise, Pacific Ocean - CV79 | ecosystem: Environmental > Aquatic > Marine > Hydrothermal vents | place: Pacific Ocean: East Pacific Rise...
GCTCAGAAAGTTCCCTTATGTATCGTAAAGAAAATGGCTCTGTTTGAGCAACGCGAGTTTGACATTTTTAGATATATAAGGGAACTTTCTGTGGCACTCGGTAGCTACCGAGCGTGAAGCCGTTCTGAGAGCTTTTTTGTTTACTTTTTTTGCGGTGTAAAAAAGTAAGGGTATTGGAACAGTTACTATCAACTTCAAAAATAACCTATGAGAAAATCCAACCATATAAGAACCAAAAACCACCCAAAAATGTACCCCTAATAAACTTTCAAGTTTTTCTTTACTTTTAACACCCAAATTTCACCATTTTTTAAGCCCCAAACCACTATAATAAACAAATTTTTTATAAGCTATTTAAAGGGTCACAATGCCAAAACGCGAAGACATTAAAACAATCCTACTTATCGGATCAGGTCCAATTATTATTGGTCAAGCCTGTGAATTTGACTACTCTGGTACTCAAGCCGTTAAAACACTAAAAGAACTTGGTTATCGTGTTGTTCTTATCAACTCTAACCCTGCAACCATTATGACTGACCCTGAGTTTGCAGACCGTACTTACATCGAACCTATCAAACCAGAAATTATTGCTGAGATTATTAAGAAAGAAAATGTTGATGCTATCTTGCCAACTATGGGTGGTCAAACAGCCTTAAATGCCGCTATGGTAATGCACGAAAAAGGGATGCTTGATGGTGTTGAATTTCTAGGTGCTAATCCTGAAGCCATCACTAAAGGTGAAGACCGTCTTAAATTTAAAGAGGCGATGATTAAAATTGGTATGGACTTACCAAACTCTCGTTATGCACATAACATGGACGAAGCACTTGATGCTGCCGAAGAGATTGGTTTTCCAATTATTATTCGTGCATCATTTACCCTTGCGGGTGGTGGATCAGGTGTTGCATATAACATTGATGAGTACAAAATGCTGGCACAACGTGGTCTTGATGAGAGTCCTATTAGTGAAATCCTTGTAGAAGAGTCACTTCTTGGTTGGAAAGAGTATGAGATGGAAGTTATTCGTGACAAAGCGGATAACTGTATTATCGTCTGTTCGATTGAAAACTTTGACCCAATGGGTGTTCATACTGGTGACTCAATTACGATGGCACCGGCACTAACACTTACAGATAAAGAGTACCAACGTATGCGTGATGCATCGTTTGATATCTTACGTGAAATTGGTGTTGATACGGGTGGATCAAATGTTCAGTTTTCAGTTGACCCTAAAACAGGTCGTATGATTGTTATTGAGATGAATCCTCGTGTTTCACGCTCATCAGCACTTGCTTCAAAAGCAACAGGTTATCCTATCGCCAAAGTAGCAACACTTCTAGCTGTTGGTTATACTCTTGATGAAATCACTAATGATATTACAGGAACACCTGCCTCATTTGAGCCTGTAATTGACTACGTTGTTACTAAGATTCCTCGTTTTACATTTGAAAAATTCCCTGAAGCAGAGTCAACACTTTCTACAAGTATGAAGTCTGTTGGTGAAGTGATGGCTATTGGTCGTACTTTTAAAGAATCACTTCAAAAAGCACTCTGTTCTCTTGAAACAGATTTATGTGGTTTTAATGAGATGGAAGGTGACTTAGACTTTATCAAACATGAAATTCGTCGTCCTAATGCAGAACGTATTTTATACGTGGCAGAAGGGTTCCGTCGTGGACTAACACATGAAGATCTTTTTGAACTTAGTAAAATTGATCCTTGGTACCTATACCAAATGGAAGAGTTACTTAATGTTGAAAAAGAGATGGACTTAGACCTTCTTAATGATGAAGTACGTTTTAGACGTATTAAGACTGATGGTTTTGCAGATAAACGTATTGCAATGATGATTTCTAAAAACTCGAATGCTACTATAAGCGAAAATGATGTTTATACCGCACGTAAACGTTTAGGAATTAGTTTAGAATATAATGAAGTTGATACTTGTGCCGCTGAGTTTGAAGCACTAACACCTTACTTGTACTCTACAACCAACATCACAAAACTTCCTAATGTTAAAAACCGCGTTAGTGATAAACCTAAAGTAATGATTTTAGGTGGTGGACCTAACCGTATTGGTCAAGGTATTGAGTTTGACTACTGTTGTGTTCATGCTGCTTTTGCACTTAAAGAGATGGGTATTGAAACCATTATGTACAACTGTAATCCTGAAACTGTTTCAACGGATTATGACACCTCTGACGTACTTTACTTTGAACCAATTGACTTCGAACATGTACGTGAAGTGATTGAAAACGAGCAACCAAATGGTATTATTGTTCACTTTGGTGGTCAAACACCACTGAAACTTGCCAACCCACTAACTGCTATTGGTGCGCAAATTGCAGGAACACCGGCTAAGGTTATTGACCTTGCTGAAGATCGTGAAAAGTTCTCTGACTTTGTCGTAAAACATGGTCTTAAACAACCTGAAAATGGTATCGCAACTACAAAAGAGCAAGCAGTTGCGGTTGCTGAAACCCTAACATACCCTGTTCTTGTTCGTCCATCATTTGTTCTTGGTGGCCGTGCAATGCGTATTGTTTACAATGAAACAGAACTTCGTACTTATATGGATGAAGCGGTTTCTGTATCTAACGATGCACCGGTTCTTGTTGATAAGTTCCTTGACCAAGCGATAGAGCTTGATGTTGACGCTATTTGTGATGGTACCGATGTTTATATTGGTTCGGTCATGCAACATATTGAAGAAGCGGGAATTCACTCAGGTGACTCGGCATGTTCACTTCCTCCAATGAGCCTCTCAAAAGAGCTTCAAAAAGAGGTCGAAGAGAACACTAAGATAATCGCACTTGGTTTAGGTGTTGTTGGTCTTTTAAATATCCAGTATGCTATCTACCAAAATGAGGTTTATCTTATCGAGGTGAATCCACGTGCTTCACGTACCGTTCCTTTTGTAAGTAAAGCGACGGGTATGCCACTTGCAAAAGTAGCAACACGTGTTATGATGGGTGATCCTCTACGTAATGCACTAAAGTTTTATGACCACTACAATGTAGTTATGGAAGAAGATGGTCTTTTAAAACCACGTCTTAAAAACCATGTTGCCATTAAAGAAGCTGTTTTCCCATTCAACAAACTTTATGGTGCAGACTTAGTTCTCTCTCCTGAGATGAAGTCAACAGGTGAAGTTATGGGAATCTCTGAAAACTTTGGTATTAGTTTTGCCAAGTCTCAATTAGCCGCTGGTAACAACATTCCTTGTGAAGGGACCTGTTTCTTATCATTTGTAGATACCGATAAAGAGCATGCTCCAGAGATCGCTAAAGGGCTTCATGATGCCGGCTTTAAACTTATAGCAACTAAAGGAACTCAAAAAATCATCGAAGCTGCAGGCATTCCATGTGAAAGCGTTCTTAAAATCTCTGAAGGACGTCCAAATATTGAAGACGTTATGAAAAATGGTGAGATTGATATGGCTATTAACACCTCTGACAACATGACATCAAAAGCAGATGCAACCGTTATCCGTCAGATTGTACTACGACGTAGTATCCCTTACTTTACAACTCTTTCTGCTGCTCGCGCTACTATTGAAGCACTTGTTGAGATGAAGAAAACCGATTGGAAATCACCAAAACCTATTCAAGATTTCCTAGTATAACATGAGTGTTATCTTAGCCCAGACCGATACAACTGTTGGTCTGCTCAGCCAAGATGCACCCGCACTTAGTGCCATAAAACAACGTCCTCCTCATAAACAATATCTTAAAATTTACTACAACTTAACTGCCTATAAAAAAGAGGGGCGTGTTCCTTCTCGTTTCAAAGCAGCACTTAGACGCTCTAAAAAAGTAAGTTATGTTATCAAAAACCGTGCCTTTCGTATTGCCTCTACCTCTGAACATCAAAAACTTCTAAAAAAATATGGATGGCTCTACTCAACTTCTGCAAACCGTAGTGGCGAAAGTTTTGATAGAGCATTTTGTGAATCAAATGCTGATATAATAGTCGAAGATTATAGAGGGCTCAAGACATTAACACCTTCACAAATTATCAAGCTCTCCCATACCAATAAAAGGCGTTTACGATGAGTAAGTTTATACAAGCCCTACTAACAGGACTCTTTTTCACTTTTATCTTAGATGGCGGCCTTTTTATAGGTGTATTTATCAACTACATCCAGCACTTTGATATACCTGTTTACTACAACATTTTATTTGCAGATAACCAATGTTGGCTACTTTTTGGAGTGATGACACTCTTTTTAGGTTTTGTAACCATCTATCTTAATCGTCCTAAAGTTGCCGCTATTATCTTAGGTACACTTTTTAGTATGGCCTCTTTAGCACTTATTCCTGCTATTGGTCAAGCAGTTGGATCGGCAATGTTAATGAGTGAAGATGAAACCCTTATGGATGATCGATACACCTACCACGGTAGTATCTACTATGAAGGTCGTAGCTTCTACTACTTTTATGATGACGAACTTCAAAAATTTATAACACTAGACAAAAAGGATCTTAAAAAATGAAACACCTCTCTACCGCTTCATCCACACTACTTCTAGGCTCAATGAGTGCCATTGTAATGAGTGCACTCACAGGTTGTGAAGCCCCTCAAGAAGAGGCTCAAAACAAGTACTTAGTAATCGAACAACAAGCCAATGGTAAATATGTTGTTATCGAAGAGATGCCAACACAAGGCGAGAGCCGTGCTATTATCCGTGAACGTGATGTCAATGGAAACATTACAGAACGTTTTATGACACAAGATGAGATGACTCAACTCGCAAACCAAGAGTATCAAAAAGTGCAAAATGGTACTTCAGAGGTAACACAAGCACCCTCAAATGATGCAGGAATGGGACTTGGTGGTACTATCTTAGCGGTTGCAGCCGGTTCACTTCTTGGAAACATGATTGGGAATGCACTTATGGGAAACAAAAACTTTCAAGCACGATCCAACAGTGTTAATAAGTCTGCTTATCATCGCAATAAAACAGCTGCTGCACGAAAAAGTGGTAGCTCTAAAAAAGGCTTTTTTGGTGGTTCTAAAAAAGGTAAATCTTCAGGTAGAAGTAGTTTCTTCGGAGGATAAGTTTTTCCTCAGAGTATTGACTAAAATCGTTGAATCTACTTGTTGACCCGCACACAGCGAAGATGGTTGGTGTCAGTTTTATAATAGTACTCAATACTACCATTTCGAAATAAAACTATCCAAGCATACTTATCTTTATAATTTCTATCGCTCCAGTAGTACTCTGAAGCCGTATATTTAAAGGTTTTATCAATACTTAGGGGATAGTTCTCCGTTTGTATTAGACTTTTCAGCGCGTCAAGATGGGGTAAAGACCAGTCATCAAAACCAGCGAACTTTAGTGTCTCACAATATTCTATTGCCTTAGAAAAGGGCATATCAAGCCTACTTGAGTAGAGATCGTCTTGCCACATTAGTCCATATCTGTTATCAATCACTACGTCTAAATCATCGTGACGTTGGTAGTTTGCCGCCAAAACATCATAGGTCAACAGTTGGGTGACGATAAGGATCTGTTTAAACAAAGAAGCACTCCTCTTTGACATACTATACCATATTTATAAAAGCATTTAAAACAAATATCTCATATCAAAAAATAGTATATTTTGTAATTTGCGCGTGTAAAAAAATTTATATTAAGGAATATAACAGAAGAAATTATTTTAACCCTAACGGTCAATTAAGTACTCTTGCAATGGAGGAAGTCTCTTTTTTCAAAGAGTAGTATTAACCAAAGTTAATACTACCTATAACGCAGGTTTTAAAAGTCACCTGCAGCGGCTTTGTCTACCATTTTGTACATAGTATCACGAACTTTTTCTGCCATTTCAAGCATTTCAGGAGTGAGTGGTTTACCACCAGCAATCATAAGGTCAAGTTTTAATGTAGAGACCCATAAGTCTCCATTTTTATCTTCTGTTAAAATCACACGACATGGCATAAATGCACCAAATGCTTCTGAGTAATCAATAAAATTTCTTGCAATTTGTTTGTTGCATACAGCTAATATTTCAACGTGACGCGTCGTATCACCATGAATATCTTTTTCACCACTACGAAACATAATAGTGTCACTTACAACCAACATGTTATTTTCCATAGCAACACTTTTCAGTGTGTCCATAACATCTTCTTTGGTAACATCTTCTTCTACTTTAACCGTATAAACCATAGTCGCAGCAGCATCACCAGTTTCTAAAACACCCTCAGCCATATTCATATAAAGGCCCATTGCTTTGGGATCAAGTTTACTCGCTTTTGAGAGTTTATCACCTAAACCAAACGTTACATAAGAGACAAGAAGTCCCACTAAAAACAATCCACCAACCACACTTAAAATATTTTTTAAAATATTCATTTTTTTCCTTTTATAACTCTACTTATCTCAGTTACGTGATAAATATAGTCTATTCATATAATTTAAATAAGAGTATATTATATAATAGTGTGGATTAAATGTTAATTATAAATGCAATACCTCTCTTTGTATTTACTATTATCTACTATATTAAGAGTTCAAAAGGATACATTATGAAACTACAAACAATTACACCACTAAATGACGAGACTCTAGAGAAGATAGGTTTTCATTGGCATACAGATGAAGATGGCTCAAAATATGTGGCCGACAGTATCGTTACGATTTCTCAAGCAGAAGCTGATGCCTACTATGAAGCGGCTAATACTCTTTATGATATGTATGTTGAAGCGGCTGAACACGTTATTGAAAACGATCTGTTTTTTGATTTGGGAATCCCCTTTAACATCAAAGAGATGATATTAAAGTCTTGGGAGAGTGATGTGCATTGGCATATTTATGGTCGTTTTGATTTTGCAGGAGGTGTTGATGGTAAGCCTATTAAACTTATTGAATTTAATGCAGATACACCTACTGCACTTTTTGAAACTGCTGTTTTACAATGGGCACTCCTCAAAGAGAACAACCTAAATGAAGAGAAACAGTTTAACAACATCTATCAAGCCATTAGCGATAACTTCAAACGTCTTATTACGATGTTTGATGAGATAGAGACTTTTGAAGAACGTTACGACAACTGGAAAATCCTATTTTCAAGTGTCGAGGGTAACGAAGAGGAAGAAGCAACCGTGAGACTTCTTCAACAGATGGCAACTGATGCAGGTTTTAACACAGGATTTGAGTTTTTACAAGATGTACAGTTTGATGAAGAGGGTATTAGTGACGCACATGGTGTGGCGTATGAGTACTGGTTTAAGCTTTACCCATGGGAAGATATCGGTAGTGATGAGCCTGAACTTGCCGTAGCCCTTACAAACATTATGAAGCACCAACAAGCCATTATATTAAACCCTGCCTACACCTTGCTCTTTCAGTCAAAAGGGATGTTAAAAGTACTTTGGGAGCTTTTCCCTGACTCCCCTTATCTCTTAGAGACATCTGACGCACCTCTGGATAAAGCCTATGTTGAAAAACGCTGTTTTGGTCGTGAAGGTGCCAATACTAAGATTGTTGATGCTAATGGCGAAACAGTGGCACAAACAGATGGCGTTTATGAGAACTACAAAGCAGTATATCAAGCTTATGAAGAGCTACCAACTGATGATGAGGGAACTACCTATCAAGCAGGTGTCTTTTTTGCTTATGAGGCATGTGGCTTAGGGTTTAGACGTGGAGAGAAGATTTTAGACAATGGCAGTAAGTTTGTTGCTCATGCCATTGTGTAGCTTAAACAAAGGGTTGTGAGTTTTGATACTCTTCAGAGAGAAGAAGCTCTTTACATGGCTCTAACATGCCATAGAGTGCCATATCTTGCCCACTGATGTGACACACTTCATTGCCTTTGTTATCTAAAAAGATAAACGACTCAAAGGCATGATAGTTCTTTTCAACATAAGGCGAATAGATAACAAACTCTGCTTGGGAGAGTTTTGGAAACTTTTGACAGACACCTTCATACTCTTCACAAGAGAGACGTACCTTTTTTATCTCTAAAATATCACCTTGAATCGAATCAAGCAACACTTTTTTCAATGCCGGTAAACGCTCTTGTAAATTACTATATTTTTCCAATCGATGCATCACATATCCTTTAGATTCTCTCAATACTTTCATCTATGATAAAGCAACTCTCTTTACAAAACTCTTAGAGAAATTTTTTAATTGTTTCTTTCTATGTAAAACGGTATAAAATAACTACTTCTCTTCTCCAAGTAACACCGCTATCCAACGTGTATTTGTCTGTGAATCTAAGATGATTTTTACCATTATGGTCAGTGGTATCGAAAGCAACATTCCTACTGAGCCCAACAACCATCCCCAAAATATCAAAGAGAGAAAAACAACAAGTGTCGAAAGACCTAAGCCTTTACCCATCACTTTTGGTTCAATGACAGAGCCAATTACTACATTGATAATCATATAACCCCCACCCACCATTAACGCCACAAAAGGTGAAAACTGGATCAGCGCAAGTAACACAGCAGGTACTGCCGCAATAAGTGAACCGATGTTAGGAATAAAGTTCAACATAAAGGCAACAACACCCCAAAGTATCGGATAGTCAATACCAATGATACTTAACATAACACTCACTACAACACCCGTTCCTGCCGAGATAATTGCTTTTAAAACCATATAGTGTTTAATTTTATCCAGAACCATCGTAATGTGATGCATTGACTCTTTTTTACCACCAATATGCTCAATTTTGCGTGCAAACTGTGAACTCTCAAGCAGTAAAAATATCACCGTAAACAAGATGACTAAACCATTGGCAAACATACCACCCAAACTTTTCAACGTACCAGCTGCAAATTTCATCATGATATTGGGATTGAAAACTTCCGAAAACTCCTGTTTTGGAATCGTAACACCCACCTTATCGAGAAAGAGAAAAAGTCCATTGAGTTGTTCGGTTAAACGTGCCTCATAGTGTGGCATGGCAGCAGAAAAGTCTTGAACAGAAGAGCCGACAAGCGCACCTAAAAGACCTACTACAACCAAGAAAAAGGTGATAACAAGAAGCAGTGAAATTCCCTCGGGGACTTTCTTTGAGTTAAGCCATAAAAACATTGGTGCAAAGATAATCGCAATAAACATTGATAATAGCAGTGGGATAACAATAGACGAAGCGGTTTTAATCCCTCCTAAAACGATAATAACCGCTGCCATAACGATAAACAGATAGCCTATATTTTTCTCTTGTGTCATTGTTGAATCTCTTTTCTATTGGTTTTTTGTTGCAGATAATTGGCGATGTTCATAAGTGAAAAGGTTATTAAAAAGATCATAAACCCGGGGAAGAAACTTACCCACCATGCAATATCAATGACCTCTTTACCATTACTTAGTATGGTCCCCCAACTCATCTGCGGTGCTACAATACCAAGACCCAAAAAGCTCAGTCCCGACTCTGCTAAAATCGCACCACCCACACCAAAAGTAAAGCTCACAAAGAAGATAGGTGCCAAAAGTGGTGCATAATACTTCAGTAAAATTGTCCAGGTGTTGACCTTAGCAATTGTAAGGATTTTGATATAAGGTTTAGAGGTAATAGCAAAACTCTCCGAACGAATGAGTCGCGCTGTTGTCATCCATCCCGTCACAGAAATAATAACAATCAACACCCATACCGAAGCGTTCACATAAGAGACCAGAGCCAGCAGTAAAAAAAAGGTAGGAAAAGTTAAAAATAGATCTACCATCACAACAAAAGATTTATCAACCTTACCCCGCATATAACCCGCCGTGGCACCAAGAACTAGCCCTACAAACGAAGCAATAAGTGCCGAACCAACCCCAATCACCAAAGAGACACGACCCCCCTCAATAACCCGAGCCAAAAGATCCCGACCCAAACGATCCGTACCAAACCAATGACCCCAAGAAGGCGCCGCCAAAATCACCTCTTTATCAAGCGTAAAAGGGCTCACCCCATAAACAACACTACCAAGAAAACTAAACAGTGCAATAAAAAGAAATATAGTAATACTAATTGTTGGAAATTTCATAAGGTATTGTAGCTAAGGAAGTTAAATGTGGGATGTGGTAACACGAAACAGGGGTTTTCTACTCTTTTTGTTTAATGGGTATTATATAGTACTTTTATATTGGAAATATTTTTATTATGAGGGATATTAGGTCCTACTAATCATCTATTTTGATGAATATGGATAGAATGTTTTACTAATAAATAGTTGTGTGAACACTTCACCAAGGGAATAACAATAACTAGGTTCTCAAAACATTCCAATAGTATGACCAACCCAAAGTAAGAATAAGAAGATAAAACAGAAAAAATTGATAAGTTTTTAAAAAAATAAATTCATTAATCCTAACACTACAATATTTTCTTCTACCCGTAGCTATGTTTTTTGCTAGAGTACGTACCTTAGATTTAAAGAAAACTCATGATAATGAAGTTATTGAACTAATAAGAGTATTCTAAAAGCACATGATATTCACAGTGTTAAGTGGAAATTTCATGATTTAAATTGACTATTAAACCCTACTTTGATTTTTACAGGTCGTTCAATACACTATTAAAATAAATAAAAAAGGAAACTACCCATAGTGATTTTTCAACCAAAATTATTTACACTACTGAAAAATGGTATCTCAAAAGAGCAAATTTTAAAAGATATTATATCTGGTAGTATTGTAGGAATTGTTGCTTTACCCTTAGCTATTGCATTTGCAGTTGCTAGTGGCGTTTCACCGGAAAAGGGAATTATTACAGCTATTGTAGCGGGATTTGTTATCTCTACTTTTGGTGGTAGTAAGGTTCAAATTGGTGGGCCTACAGGGGCTTTTATAATTATACTCTATGGCATTATCCAGCAGTATGGTATTGATGGTCTTTTAATTTCAACTTTGATGGCGGGTGTAATACTCGTTATTTTTGGATTATTAAAACTTGGTAATTTACTAAAATATTTTCCCCATCCTTTAATTGTTGGTTTCACAAGCGGTATTGCTATTGTCATTTTTTCTACACAGGTCAAAGATGCACTAGGTCTTGATATAGAGAAACTTCCAGCAGATTTTTTTGAAAAATGGCAGGTTTATTTTGATCATATAGGAAATATAAACTTTTATGCTTTGTCTCTTACTATTGCTACTATTTTAATAACAATAAATTTTAAAAAAATAAACTCTAAAATACCAGGTTCATTTGTAGCACTAATACTACTTACAATTATGGTTCAACTATTCCATTTCCCTGTGACAACTATCGAAACATTTTTTGGAACGATTCCTAGTGAGATTACATTTGCACTACCTCATTTTGAACTTACAAACCTTGTTACGTACATCGTTCCTGCTTTTGTAATCGCCTTACTTGGAAGTGTAGAGTCTCTTCTTTCAGCCGTTGTATCTGATGGTATGATAGGAGGAGCACATCGGTCAAACACCGAACTTATAGCCCAAGGATTAGCAAATATTGCAACCCCATTTTTCGGTGGCATACCAGCAACAGGAGCAATAGCAAGAACAGCAACTAATGTCGAAAATGGAGGAAGAACTCCTATATCAGGAATCGTTCACTCTCTTACACTACTCTTGATTATGCTGTTTTTTATGAATTATGCAAAACTAATACCAATGTCTGTTCTTGCTGGTATCTTAATCGTTGTCTCTTTTAATATGAGTGAATATAAATCTTTTATCTCTATACTTCAAAGTTCACCTTATGATTACATAGTTTTATTAACAACATTTATTTTAACTGTTATCGTGGATTTAACGGTAGCCATTCAAGTAGGCATCGTCTTATCTTCTTTACTTTTTATGAAGAGAATGGCAGATGTTAATAATCATGAGGTTGTAATAAATCATGATGAAGATGATATAGAAAACTATGAAGAACTACCCAAACATATAGCAGTTTATGAGATTGGAGGACCTCTATTTTTTGCCTCAGCAAAACAGTATGCGGAACTAATACAGAATCGAGGGGTATCTGCTAAAATACTAATAATTAGAATGAGGCATGTAAGTTTTATTGATGTAACGGCACTGCATAATTTTTGTGAAACTATTAAGTTACTTCAAAAGAATGGCACTATTGTTGTCACATCAGGTACCAACAATGAGGTTTTTAAAACATTACGAGAGTATCACTTTGTTTCAATTATAGGTGAAAACAACATGCACAAAACTTTTAAAAGAGCTGTTAAACATGCAAAAGCGTATCAGCTTTCTTAAAAGACCTCAGAAATTCTAGTATCTCTTTTCACTGGGTAAAGAAAGGGGTTCGCCACCTTAAAAAGAGGGGGGATCAGATTACCAATATTAATTCTTTATTCAAATAACCTAATATATTTTGCCAATTCAAGGTTAAAGGGCACACACTAAAAAATTCAATAGGCGAGAAATAATAAAGAGGTTAGCTGCGATAGAATAAGATTCCAATCCGCCAAGATAGGGAAACTTATGAAATACAAACAACTAACCATGATGCAACGATATCAGATTGAAGCTTTATTAAAAGAGGGACTTTCTCAGCAAAAGATTGCTGAGAATATTTTATTAATTAGTAAATGATATAAAACCCATAACTTATTTAAAAAATAGAGCAGCAGATGTATTAAAACACATCAATGAAACGCATAGACCAATGATAATCACATAAAATGGTGAAGCTAAAGCTATTATTCAAGACCCAAAAAGCTATAAAGATATTAAGGATGGAAACTTTCATGAGGAAGAGGATGTCTTTAGTTCAGTAGAAAAACTACTTGAAAAATGAGTAAAACCTATAAACTTCAATGGACTACCAATGCAAAAGATGACCCTTTAAATATTGTAGGGTACATTAAAAACGATAGTCCTCGTATAGCAAATAATATTTATTTGAAAATTAGAACTAAAGCTTTGTCAAGTAATTTTTTCATTTTAAAAAGTCCTGTGGTACCGGAATTACAAAAAGAAGGCATTACTCTTTATAGAGAGGTCATAGCATCGCCATGGAGAATTATATATAAAGTCGGAAACGACACCGTTATATAATGGCTATCTTAGACTCCAGACAAAATATTGAAGAGTTTTTACTACAAAAACTGTTAAAAGGCTAAATACTAACAAAAATGTGGAACGCAATAATTTACCGAAAAGGAAAATTATCGCTCAAGATAAACATTAGTATCTTATACAATTGACTTTATCATCTACTTACATTGAAGGAGTTAATTATGACGATGCTGAGTCTATATCCTAAAAACTTACTGTTTAAGACCCAGTAAGGTGTCCATCATCTGATCAATGGTGCTAATAACCTTAGCTGCAGCTCCATAAGAGGTCTGATACTTAATTAAGTTTGTCAACTCTTCATCGATACTAACTTTAGATATCGAAAAGTACTCTTGCTCAATCGCATTAAACTGTGCTGTTGAAGAGTCATTAGCAACAATAGCGGAGTTTGTTTTAGAACCAACATTGGTTGCAACGGTGTCGTACATACCGTAAACCGTATCATAATACTCAACGCCATTGACATCAAACTTATAGTTTTCAAACTGCATCTGTACCATGTCAAGTGCTACAGTATTATTCCCTGCTATTGGAGCTGAGTGTGCCGAGATTTTAGTAGGATCACGACGAAGTTCGGACTCAAGTGCAATATCAAAAGCATTATTCCCTTCAAAAAATCGACTCAGACCAAATGAACCGGCGAAGTTTGTACCATCACCTTGTCCCTTACTACTATCATCTGCAATAGCAAAGGTATAACCTTGTGATACTAAAGGACCTTTAACATTAAGTTGAAGGTTACCACCAGAGTAGTTAAAGTCAATCATATCATCAATGTCATTGGTTCCATCTCCGTCACCATTGTCATCAAAGACAGCTTCTATCTGCCCTTGAATCGAGTTTGAACCAGCAACTCCTTCTAAAGAAGTCGCATTGTCAATAGTGATACTACGGCGCGCGGTTTCCTTACCATCGATATCATAAATAATAACATCAAAAGTACCTTCGTGTAGATTTAAATCCGTTTGACGAAGGGGTTGGACTCCATCAATGTTGACAACATTAGAGATCATTTTATCCGTAGCACTTTGGGCATAAATGTTGTTTGTAAACTCAATCATACCTGTTGCATAAGCATTAAGCTCATCAATAGTCGCGGAGAGCGTTCCATCTTCAGGAAAACCACTAGTAGGGTTCAAACTTGCCCCTCTAAGGTCTAAAATAGCACCGATTTTACCCCCACTAATATCCGTAGCAATTTTAAGACGGTGACCATCTTGACGCTCATAATAGAGTTCATAAAATCCTTCAGGATTATCACTATTATCAATTACTATCGGATGAAACGAGATACCATCAACAATATTATGTCCCTCTATTGATAGCGTATAGTTACCATGAGATTCTGAAAGGTTACTATCAATAGCAATATCACTTCGCAAATCTCCTTCAAAAGCTACACCACCAATAAGTTTAGACATACTCAAACTTAACAAGTCACGTTTATCTCTTAAATCATTTGCATTTTGAAGTCCATCTGATTCTGCAGTGGAGATAGAACGGTTCAAGTCCGCTATCTCACGTCCTAAACGATTTACTTCATCAACAGAAACTTTTAACTGTCCATTCATCTCTTCTTGAAGTGAACGCACTTGTCCAACAGTTTGTTGAATATGCTCTGACATCGTTGTAGTTTGCTGTGCTAAGGCAATTTTCATTGCATTGTTTTCAGGGTTATCTGCAAACGATTGCCATAAGTTGTAAAACTCATGCATATCCGCTTTAATACCAACATTGTCAATCTCGGGGAAGTAAGTAGAGAGTTCTTCTAAAGTTTGACGCATAAAACCTGTGTACTCATTTACTTCACTTGTATCGGTGTAGCGTCCATAGACAAAAGAGTCAAAAATACGTGAAATCTCTTGTATTTGAACACCATTTCCTCGTGCTCCAGGTTGTAAGTTCAGTGGTGTTGCTGAAGATTGTACCACGCGTTGACGGGTGTAACCTTCCGTTTCTGCATTAACAATATTATGACCGGTTGTATCAATGCCAATTTGTGCCGCATTGAGGCCAGAATATCCGATGTGTAATGCATTAAAAATTGATGCCATAACCTATACTCTCACTTGTAAAAAAGATGCTTCTTGTGATGCTTTAACTTTGTAACCGTCCATCTCAGTTGGAAGAACGCGTTCTAAAAGTGCATTATAAAAAGTTGACACGCCTAAAACCATCTTTGCGTAACGTTTATTAACTTCACGTAGTGCATTTAGAGCGTTTTTCATTGCTTGGAGTTGTGAATGTTCACTCTTACTTAAAAGTTCCGACATACCTTTATCAGGAGCTGCTGTCATTAACTTAGATATCTCATGATCGATCATCGCTTTTTTGTTTTCAAAACTGTTTAATTTTTCATCTTTGAGACGTGAACGGTCAAATTGACTCTCATGTTTCGCCTCTTTTATATCCACGATATCTTGTTCTGAGATTTGGATTAAATCATCTAAATCTTTTACAGCGCCTTTTAAGTGGTGAGATAACATCATAAACTCCTTAAAATTGTTTGTTGATTACATCAATTCGTCAGCAATTTTTTCTGCCAACGCATTTAAATCAAGTTTGTAACTTCCCTCTTCAATAGAAGCTTTTAACGCTTCTACTTTTGAGGTGTCACCTTGTCCATTTACCGAAGTATTGGGACCCTTATTAACTCTATTTTGAGTGTCGTTATTTTGATAGCTGTTTCGCAAAACAGCGGGGTTCGTTTTAGAAATCATTTTCTTTTCCTTGTTGCCCTCATTTAAGAGGTAAATCTTTGTTTATGATATGTAGCAATAACATCGACAAATCTTTCTAAAACTTTAACAAATTACTTCACTTCACCTCTATTTTCTGACAAATAGTTAAACAACATCTGAGAAAAACCAAAACCACCTGCTGAAGCCTGAGATAACTCATCTCGGTACATAGATTTATAAATCTTTTCACCAGGATCATCTCCTGAAAAAAGGTTTTTTTCATCTTTCATAGCTGTATCTAAAAGCATTTTAATAATGACCGCTTCAAATTGATCTGTTTTTTCTCTCAATACCGCATCACTCTCTTTGTTTGACACCGTAGGAATTTTCCTTTGGGCTGAGAGTGCTGCCTCATACCCACCACTGTTAATCATCATCTAAATAACCTCCAAGTCAGCCATAATCGCACCCGAACTTTTCATCGCTTCTAAGATTGAGATAATATCTTTAGGTGTTGCCCCTAATTTTTGAAGAGAACGTGTTATGTTTGCAACGGTTGTTGTCCCACGTGTTGTATAAACCTCGTTTTCATTAAGACCTAAGACAAGATTATCATCAACTCTAACACTCCCCGCTGGTTCAGAAGTAGTATCTTGTGCTAAGATTTTAATAGTGATATCACCATGGGTAATCACAACCGGTTTTATCTCAATATCTACACCCGCAACAATGGTTCCTGTACGTTCATTAATAATAATTTTCTTTTTTGTCACATAGTCGATATTCATATTTTGAACATCTGCCAAAAACTCAATCATAGAGCGATTTTCAGGACGTTTTAACTTAATTGTACGCGGGTCTAACGCCACGGCTACTTGAGAGTTATAAAAAGTATTAACGGAGTTTTGTACCGCAATAGCGTTATCAAAACTTGAAGTTTTAAGTGAAAGTGTTACAAACTTCTGATGATATAAATCATGATTTATCTCACGTTCAACAACAGCACCATTGTAAACAACACCCGCAGTAGGATGGTTTTCACTACCTGCACCACGAACATTTTTTCCACCAATACTTAAAGGACCTTGTCCTAAAGCATAAATCTTACCATCCACCCCTTTTAAAGGTGTCATCAAAAGTGTTCCACCCTCAAGAGACTTAGCATCCCCAATAGATGAGACAGTGACATTAAATTTATCTCCTTGACGCGCAAAGGGCCCAAGTGTTGCTGTCACAACAACAGCCGCCACATTTTTAGACTTAATATCACGTGGTTGCATATCAATGTTCATTGCTTTTAACATGTTGGCAATAGACTGAAGGGTAAACTGAGACGTCGTCCCATCTCCTGTTTTTTTAAGCCCTACAACTAAAGAGTATCCAATAAGTTGATTATCACGAACCCCAATAATATTAGAAACTTCACTGATTTTTGTTGCAAAAAGAGAAAATGATAAAAAGAAAAGTGTAAAAAGTATTCGCATAGTCTGTCCTTAAGTAGTAATAACTAGCAAAAGGTATTCCAAGTTGGAGCTTTTTTATAAAAAGTTTGTCTTACATTTAAAATACAAATAGAGGATACTGAAACAGTAGATTCCTAATCAAGGTTGGAATGACAAAATACACGAGTGAATATTAAAAGAAGTAGAGAATAGACCCTAAAATAAATTTAGAGTCCTAAGTTCTTAAGTTTTGAAATACTATTTAACTTTCAAAAGCTCAATTTTAAAAATAAGCGTCGAATTAGGCGTAATTGCTTGACCCGCACCCTTAGTTCCATAAGCAAGATCAGAAGGAATAAAAAGCTCCCACTTTGAACCCTCTTTCATAAGCTGTAACGCTTCTGTCCAACCTGCGATAACACCATTAACAGGGAAAGAGACACTTTGACCTCTTTGGTAAGAGCTATCAAAAACCTTACCGTCAATCAATCGACCTTCATAGTTCGTCTCAACAGTATCAGTTGAAGTAGGTGTTTTACCTGTCCCTGCTTTAACAATTCTGTATTGTAATCCACTTGGAAGGGTTACAACACCCTCTTTTTTAGCATTTGCTGCTAAGAAAGCTTCACCATCTTTTTTATTAGCTTCAAACTTTTTAGTCATCTCAGCCATCGCTTTTTCTTGCGCTTTTTTACCAAACTCTTGCATCGTAGCTTGCATCTCTTCGTCTGTCATCTTAACATCAGAACCTGCAAGTGCATCTTGTAAGCCCATCATTAAAGTATCAGTATCAATCATATCTTTTGTAGGAACAACTTGTTTCCCAATTTGTACACCAATAGCATATCCTGCTTTTTCTTTTTCAGTTGTTAATGTTTTAGCAGTTTGCTTTGCGCCAGTTGCATCATTACAAGCACTAAAAGTGACCAGTAGAAGTGCCGAGAGAATTACAGATGTTGTTGTTTTTTTTAACATAAAGAGCGTCCTTAAATATTTATCCCATATTTATAGCTAAAAAGAGTTAATCACGCTCTTGTAAAGGTAAACAAGCGTAGATTTAGTGATAGTAACTTAAACTCGTTTTTCCAAACTTTTTGGATTTTTTCAAGTTAAATGGTCCTATCTCTTGAGGGAGTTTCAATGCTGTCATATGTTCAATAGTAATAAGTTCTACCACTTCACGAGGTAAATTTTCAATCATCTTGAGCATCTTGTTATAAATCTCATCTTGTCCATCACGATAGGAAAAAGGAGGATCAATATAGAAGTAGGCAGTGCTATGAAGCTGTTTGAGACGACTCACTACACGTTCGATATTGATAAAAGTATCGCCACCAATGACTTCACATTTAGATGGACTTGTTTGTGCAATGTTCTCATTTAAAACTTTTTGAGCTTCACGATTGAGTTCCATAAAAAACAGTTTTTCCGCCCCACGGCTTAATGCTTCAAGACCAATAGAACCACTTCCTGAAAAACACTCCACAAAAGTAGCATCAATAATATCAAACTGCAGCGTGTTAAAAAATGACTCTAAAACAATGCTTTTAGAACTGCGTGTGGTTTCCATAGAAGGAAGTTTTAACACCTTACCTTTAAATTCGCCTGCGACAATACGCTTTGTAAGTGGTTTAGCCATGAAATGCACGCACCGCTTTCATAATGTTATCTTGATATTCACGGGTTAACATTGCGATACGTTTTTCAAGAAGCTCAAAGTCTGGTATGCTTGTCTCTTGGGGTGTATCAAGAGGTTGATCTGTAACATTAGTAATCGCAACAGAGTTATCATCTTGTTCTTCTTCTACCATCTCATTATAAACATCAACACTTTGGGCTGCTTGGAGTTTTGACTCAATAGCTAAAAGTAGTTGGGAACGTGAAAAAGGTTTTTGCACATCTGCTGCTACATCTGTTGAAATCCAAATGCTATTGCTATCATCTTCAGATTGTCGGTCACGTATAATTAACTCTGACTGTTTTATAGACGTGAGGTGCCCGGCTAAAAAGAGTTCTAAACTCTGTTGTAACAAAGGTGACTCACACTGTACTGCTATTTTCATCTTAGGAAACCTCCCCTAAATAATACTCGATACTATATCGTAAATCCGCATCCATATCACCCATAGACCCCAACATCCACTCTAAATATCCACGATCACCCATAGCCACTTCTTCTAAAAATCGATCTTTATATTTGCCAAAAGTCAACTTCTTAATTAAGGCAGGTTCCACACTCAAACGCTCTAAATCATCTAAAGAGCTATGCTCTAACAAGTATTCAAAAAGAAGTTTTACATGAAAGGCATCACTTAAAGGAGTATGTGCCACCAATTCAATGCCCAAAGCTTCTGCCTCAGTATCTTGTTTGTATAGTCCTAACTCATAACGTAAGTACTGCAAAGAGAAGTAGTCTATCTCCTCAATTAGGTGACGTGAACACTTTAAAGTGTCGATAACACCACCCTTCCATATAAAACCCTCTCGTGAAAGCATCTCGATATCAAAAGCGATATTGTGCCCTACTAAAGTATGCTCAACATTATTGAAACTGTCTAATACTTTTTTAATGGCACTCTCTTCAAAACTTTTTTTTGTTTTTAGCATTTCATTTGTGATGTGATGCACTGCCATTGCTTCAGGCGCAATTTTTTTACTCGGTTTGATGAGTTCACTGTGCAGGGTCAGTTCATTTTTATCAGCACACAACATACCAACAGCACAGAGTCTATCCTTCGCTTCAAGTCCTGTTGTCTCCACATCAAAGAAGATTAACATGATTCTACCTTTACCATCTTACATCGTGATGCCATTAAAGGAAGGGTTATATAACCCGAAAGCATCACAAAAACATAAAGCCAATAAATTGAAAACCACCCAAAGAGACTTTGTGTTGGTAAAATGAAGTAGACTAAAAGTACTGATAAAACGGTCAAGGCAGCACTTGTCCAGATTAAAGCAAAAAGCCATTTACGCCAAAGTTTTCGTAGGTTTTTAGCCGCTATCTCTTCTATATAAGTCTTTCCATCACAATCATAAAGCTCAAGAGTATGTCCAAAGAGACAGACATTAAATATCTTCTTCAAACTCCACAATAGCGTCAATACAAAACTCAAACTCCAACTAATAGGCAACCAAAAAAGTGCTATATCATATAAAGCACTCAAAGTACCCTCATGAAAAGCTAAGTTCGATTTGATAAAAAAGATTATCAAAGTTATAACTACCGAGAGTAGTGTTGCCCCTAAAAAAGAGACACTAGAGACAAAATAGGCCCATCTAAGCCATAAAACAAACCAGAACTTAAACATCAGAACTATTTGAAAGAGAACCTAACATCTCGTAATAGTGTTCAAGTGTCATAAAACTCTTTTCAAAACGCCATCGTAAAATAAACGCGATAATGTCCTCTTTTAAGGCAATATCTATCTTCTCAGTTCTGCCGTAATAACCCAGCGAAATATTTTTATTTTTAACCTTGGCATTTTTATCATAAGCAATAGCAATAATTTGAACGTACTTGCCCTCTTTTATCTCTCCCAGTGTTTCGTTCACTAAGGAGACTCCCGAAAGGTTAATCGCCTTGAAGTTAAAGATATTTTCAAAGGTGCCCACTTTTACGCTCAACTCTAAACGTTCAAAAAGAGTCTGCAATATCTTCATATTCTCTTTACGAGCAAGTTCATAACTTGATATTTTGGCAGTTAAGGATTTTAAACGTTCAAGAGCTGAACTCACGGAAGACCTTTTTATTTGTATTATAGCAGTTTCTTCATATATAAAAATATTATCTACATTTGAAAAGATATCGCATAAATAAAACAGTAAAAACATAAAGCATTTTTTACATCACATAAGTATCACCACAGAGCCTAAATAACGAATAAAATGAGAGATTTTCCGTGCTTTGATATATACTGATTTGATATAAAACATTTTACAAAGGATGTACCATGTTGAAACTACTTTTACTTTTAAATCTCAGCTTTTTAGCCTTAGCAGATGTTGGACAACTTAGTTTTGTTCAAGGTGATACTATTCTTGTGCATAATCAACACGATATTCCCCTTGTGGAAATTGTGCCATTGCAAGTTGCTGATAGTATTATCACACATGAAGGTCGTACACAAGTATCCCTATCTGACAATACGCAAATCAATCTTGGGAGACATTCAAAAATCTCAATTGTTGCCTACTCTTACAAGAAGGATAAGGCTACTAACTTTCTCATTCTCAAACTCTCTAAGGGTTTCTTTCAAACCGTAACAGGAGATATTGCATCACGACATGCTGCAACCTTTTTAATGCAAACAAATACAACCAATATCTATGCAAAAAATGCTATATGGAACCTCTCGGTTGAGAATAACAGCGAACACTATTATGTTATTGAGGGAAGCCTCACACTCCATCTCAAAGGGGATTCAAAACGTGAAATTCACCTTAATAAAGGGGATTCGATTGTACTACATCATCAAAAAAACCTCAACAATAGCACAACACAAACCGATACTTATACAACCTCTTACCTTCAAAAGCTCGCTCAAGAAGGAGCCACAAAACAAACAAATACTAAAAAGATGATGGATTTAGCTGACAATCATGACCTCCTCAAATCTTTTGCACCAATACCCTATTTTAATGATGGTAAATGTGAAGTTATTCATGAAGCTTTTGTGACAAAAGAGCTCAGCCTTAACTGAGAGAAGTTTAGGGTATAATTGCGACAAATATATGGGTTGAAACAGCGTCGAAGTCCATAATACACTTAGAGGGTTTTACTATGGACTATTTACAGATACAAGGTCCCGCGATTTTAAGCGGTGATGTTACTATTTCAGGTGCTAAAAATGCAGCACTTCCCTTAATTGCGATGACCTTACTTGCTAAGAATAGAGTAGATATTACAAATATGCCTGCTGTTGTGGACATCAAAACACTTCTAAAACTGATTGAAAACCTCGGTGGAACCTTTGAGTTTACCGATACCAACAGTGTTAGTATTGACACTTGTTGTCTGACCAATACCAAAGCAACCTATGACATAGTTAAAACAATGCGTGCTTCAATCTTAGTTTTGGGTCCCCTCCTCTCTCGTTTTGGTCACTGTGAGGTCTCCCTTCCGGGTGGTTGTGCCATTGGCCAGCGTCCTATTGACTTGCATCTTAAAGCATTAGAACAGATGGGTGCGACGATTACAATTCAGGGTGGTTATGTTCGTGCTGTTGCAGAGGATGGGCTTAAAGGCGCACATATTATCTTTGATAAAATTACCGTCACAGGAACCGCAAACATCTTAATGGCAGCTGCTCTTGCTAAGGGGAAAACAACACTTACCAATGCAGCACGTGAGCCAGAAGTAGTACAACTGTGTGAAGTGCTTCGTGATAGTGGTGTTGGTATTGAAGGTATTGGTACGGGTGAACTTGTCATTTATGGAACGGATCGTCGTCTGATTGATATCGCACCATTTGAAGTCATTCCCGACCGTATTGAAGCAGGGACTTATCTTTGTGCAGGCGCTATCTCCCGCTCAGAAGTGACCCTACATAAAGTGCGTCCAGATCATATGGAAGCGGTATCTGGTAAACTTGAAGAGATGGGCTTTGGCATTACATCAACTGCTGATACCATTACATTAACACCTACAGAGTTTATCAAACCTGTAACTATCATCACCCAAGAGTATCCAGCGTTTCCTACAGATATGCAAGCACAGTTTTTAGCACTTGCAACACAAGCAGAGGGAACAAGTACCATAGAAGAGCGTCTCTTTGAAAACCGTTTTATGCACGTAAGTGAACTCCAACGTTTAGGTGCAGATATCAAACTTAATGGTAATGTTGCCACAATTACAGGACCAAGTGAGTTTTTTGGGGCAGATGTTATGGCAACAGATTTACGTGCTTCTAGCGCATTGGTCCTTGCTGGTGTTATTGCAAAAGGGACTACAAACGTCCACCGTATCTACCACCTAGACCGCGGTTACGAGAACCTAGAGAAAAAACTTATAGCCCTCGGTGGAAAAATAGAACGTCTTTCCGAATAAAGAGAGCCCACTCTTTATTCCGTATAAATCAACTTCTCATGAATAACATTATCCGTAAGTTCAATATATCGCATTGGATATTGGTCTAAATCAAGAGGACGAATAAACCCTCGTGTAACAATTGCCGTAACATCACCAATCTTGCTTACGGAATCAATATGCTTATGTCCAGAAAGTGTTAAAAGTAAGTTGTTATGTCCAAAAAGCATCTTTTGTGTCTGCTCACTATTGTTTAACACATACTTATGGATATCTTTTTCTTCAGTACCTTTCCAATAGTTGGTATAAGGATGGTGGTTTAAGATAAGTGTTGGTTTTCCCTCTTGCAAAGCAGTTTCAGCAAAAGAGAGTGTTTCTGAAGTATAACGACCATTATTGGCACCATCAATACAACTATCCAGTCCTAAGATAAGATAACCCTTCTTTTCAAAACGCCAATCATTTTGAGAGATTACGAACTCTTTTTTATCAAAGAACATACTTTTAAACTCTTTATTATCAATACGCGCATCGTTTGTAGGGGAAGACTCTTTATTACCGCGGATAACATATGCCGAACAATGTAGCTTTTCTATAATCTCTTTGAACTTTAACGCGTCGTTATTTTCAGGTGCATTATTATTAAAGTTATCACCCCCAAAAAGTACAAAATCTAAATCTTTGTAGTTCTTATTAACGTGTGTAACCATAAGCTCTAAGGCCTCTACACTATCACCATCAGATACGTCCATATGTGAATCTGTCACATGAATAAAGCGAAGAACTTGAGACGGTTTTGTTGATGTAGCTTGTGCCATAATAGGTAAAGTACTTGCAGCTAATGCACTTTTTATAAAACTTCTTCGTGAGAGTGTTGCCATAATATCTCCTAAACTTTAATTTTCAAAAATAATCATTTCATAAATACTACGCGTTGTCACCAGAGCTTTATCCGGTGCAACTGAGTTTTTATTGGTTGCAACAGCTAACTGATGGCGAAGCTCTGCTATTGTCTCTTCCATCGACTCCATTTGATCTTTCAAACGTAAGGCAACATCTACACCTGCTAAGTTAACCCCCATCTCACGAGTCAGACGTAAAATCATCTTAATTTTATCAATATCACGTTGTGAGTAGAGGCGGATACGACCATCTGAACGTGAAGGACAGATAAGATTTTCACGCTCATATTGGCGTAATGTTTGGGGGTGTATCTCTAAGATTTTAGCTACGATACTAATTAAATAGACCGGTTCATCATAATGGTGTATCATCTGTTATCCTTAGCTTTGAGGTAATTTTTCTTTCATAACATCAACAAACGCTTCATCTAAGTCATCTATATTTGGTAATACAATATTAGCTTTAAGATAAAGATCCCCACGTGCGTTTGACTTACGGTTCATAACACCCATCTCTTTAACACGAAAACGTTGGCCATTTTTAGTGTTTTTAGGTACTTTGAGGGTAATCTCTTTTTCAAGAGTTTGCACTGCAACTTTACCACCAAAAAGTGCTGAATGAAGTGGTACATCAAAGGTTTTAACTAGATTATCACCCTCACGCTCATAATCACTACTCGCAGCAATTTTAATATGTAAAATTAGATTACCACGTTGTCCTTGAGCACTATTTCCTTTGCCCTTAACCCGCATTTTCTCGCCATCTTTAATCCCAGCAGGAATTTTAATATCAAAACTATCACCCGAGAGAGAGACATTATGTTTACCCCCTAACATTGCAGTAGCAAAAGGTATCGTGACATTCGCTTCGATATCGAGATTCATCTGCTGTTGGCCATAACCACCACCGCCAAAACCGCCTCCACCGAAGCCACCTCCGCCACCAAATCCACCACCGCCACTAAACATTTGACGTAAGATATCATCTAAATCAACATTCTGACCTTGCCCACGTGCAAAATCATGGAAGTTTTGACCACCAAACATAGAGTCGCCATGCATGTCATACTGTGACTTTTTCTCTTTATCACTGAGTACTTCATAGGCCGCATTAATCTCTTTAAATTTATCTTCTGCATCAGGGTCTTTGTTGACATCGGGATGATACTGACGTGCTAACTTACGGTAAGCCTTTTTAATCTCTGACTCACTCGCACCCTCTTTAATTTCTAGTGTCTCATATAAACTTTTACTCATTTTAAATCCTATAACAAAAATTATTTAGTTGCATGCAATTTTAGCATAAAGGTTGAGTCTATGTCAATCAAGGTTTATTTATCTTTCTCTAAATCACCTAAATATATCTTAAACTTTAGTCACTTCCTATTAGGTCATACACACAACAGCGCTTTACCAAATATGGCATGCACTAAATACTATTGATATAAGTATAAGTTCTATTTGTAATCAATACTGAAACTACTGTAAAATGAAATATTATATGTCTATAATGTTATAAGGATTTTCAATGAGGAGATCATGGGTATACTTACTTATAGTAGAAATTTTAGAATGGAGTCACCTATTGGAGTGACTCCGATAGGCTATAAACCTATAGGGTTAGGAGTTGCTGTTCTTACAATGTTTGCAAGTGGATTTTTACTGCCATCGCACAAAGGACCATTCCCATGGGTACCGCTTATGCAATTTGGACCGGAATTGGTGCAGTAGGTACTTTTATCTTAGGTATACTCATTTTTGGAGATGCCGCAACAATGGCACGATTCTTTTTTATTGGACTGATAATTGTTGGGCTTAAAATGGTACATAAAGCGTAAGTAATAAAAGAGATAGTTTGAAGAAGCTTTTATAGTAACTTCAGTCCTAAAAGATAAGGCTAAAGTACTCTATGTCACAGGGGAATACCCTATGATAGTTGAGACATACAACACTCTCTAGTGTAAGAAGTGACGAATACCTGAGAAATATAGAGACATGCCATGTTCGTTTGCCGCGTCTATAATTTCTTGATCACGAATCGAACCACCCGGTTGAATCACTGTTTTAACACCCGCTTGTGCAGCAGCGTCAATAGAATCACGGAATGGGAAAAATGCTTCTGATGCAAGAGCAGCACCCGTTACATCAAGACCCATATCTTTTGCTTTTTTAAGGGCACATTGAGAAGCATCAACACGTGATGTCATTCCCATACCAACCGCTACCATAACTGAGTTTTTAACATAAACAACACAGTTTGATTTTGTTAATGAAGCTACTTTCCATGCAATTGCTGCATCTTTAAGCTCTTGCTCACTTGCTTTACGAGTTGATTTAAGCTCTGAGTTTTTAACCTCATCAGGGTTAACAATATCAGCATCTTGGAATACAAACCCACCATCAACATGTTTAAAGTCTTTGGTATCATTTGAAAGTACAATGCTATCAGCACCATATTCAAAAAGTTTTATACGTTTTTTCTTAGCAAAAACTTCTTGCGCAGCAGGTGTAATACGACCAGCGATTACTACTTCTAAAAAGATCTCATTCATCTTCTCAGCGAGTTCTACATCAACCACACCATTTACAGCGACAACACCACCAAAAGCAGAAATAGGATCACACTTAAGTGCTTCTACATAGGCTTGTGTAAGATTATCACGAATAGCAAAACCACAAGGGTTACCATGTTTAGAGATACATACGGCACCCTCTGAACCAAAACCTGCTGCAATTTTAACCGCACCATTGATGTCATTTAAGTTGTTAAAACTCGCTTCACCTTTAAGCGTTGTAAAATTTTTAGAGAAGTAAGTATCAAACTCATAAAGGGCACCATCTTGATGTGGGTTTTCACCATAACGTGTATCCATAACTTTTGAACCCACGATAAACTGTTTCGCACCAAAGCCTTTATTAAAACGTGTGTTCATATAGTTAGCAATCATTGAATCATATGCTGCTGTATGCTCATACGCTTTAATCATCAAGTCACGACGAAATTCAACCGTGTTAGCATCGTTTTCAAGCGCATTAAGTACTGCTGAATAATCTGCAACATCCGTTACAATCAGAACAGAGTCAAAGTTCTTCGCAGCAGAACGAACCATAGCCGGTCCACCAATATCAATATTTTCAATTATAGCTTCAAAATCATCCGTACGTTCAATAGTCTCTTTAAATGGGTAAAGATTAACACATACCAAATCAATAGCTTCAACACCAAGCTCTTTGGCTTGGTCAAGATGAGACTGCTTGTCACGACGGTGTAAAATACCACCATGAACAAAAGGGTTTAAGGTTTTTACACGACCTTCAAAACACTCAGGAAACTTTGTTACCTCATCAATTTCGATAGCTGCAATGCCATTTTCTTTTAAAATTTTGTAGGTTCCACCCGTTGAAATAATTTCAAAACCGTTACTAACTAAAGATTTTGCAAACTCAACGATATTATTTTTATCACTAACACTTATTAGGGCGCGTTTCATTAAAAGTCCTCATAGGAAATATTTTCGAAATTTTAGCAAAAAAACCATTAGAAAGTCGTAAATTTCCAAGATTAATAGATTTACTCTCTTTTGAATGTGTTATAATTGCGATAATGAAACTTAATAAACAACTACTCTTTTCAATACTCTTTGCATTGTCAATACTAGTTGGTGCCGTTCATAACCTTGAACATAGCACACACTCAAGCGATAATTGTAGTATTTGTACCCTACAAAGTCATACCGATAGTGCCGACCTCAACACACCTGCTTTTGTACAAAATATCTTTATTCCTTTTGAGATGCCACATGATGCCATCCCCAGTCCTATCGTTTCTAAGTTCCCCCAAACACTCTTTTCTCAAGGCCCTCCTACACATTCGTAATTTCTAACACTATATTATTATTACGGAGCATATGATGTCCAAATCATCTATATTTAAATCACTCACGTTAGGAACTCTTATTTTGCCGGTACTACTTATGGCTCAAGACTCCTCATACACAAGCTACAGTTCGAGCTTTAATCAAAGCGCATTTATTCCCGATATTGCACTTATCGTTGATATGAGCTATACCAATCGCAATGTCAAAGATAGTGAACAAGAGAACTTATCCCTACTTGGTAATGCCTACCCAGATTATGTTGAATTCAATTCCAACAATGGGTTTAACCTTAACTATGCGGAACTAACATTACACTCAGATGTTGATCAACTTTTTGTATTAGATGGTGTATTTCATTTTAATACAGAAGGTGTTGAAATAGAAGAAGCCTATTTCACAACACGGGCTCTACCTCTAAACTTCAAAATTAAAGGGGGGAAATTCAAATCTGATTTTGGCCGTATTAACTCCCAACACCAACATGTATGGGATTTTGCAGATGCTCCACTTGTTTATACCTCTTTTTTATCTGCTGAAGGTATTAATAATATTGGATTGCAAGCACAATGGCTTGCTCCTACTCCATGGTATATGATGGCAGGTATCGAACTCTTTCAAAGTGGTAATGGTACTAGTTTTTCTAACGAAAGTTTCACTGCTATAAATAACCAAGAAGTCGAAGCTGCAACCGCACCTAATTTAGTGGTTGCTTATCTAAAGAACTCTATTGATATTGATGACACCACATTAATACTTGGTATTAATGTTGCCACCGGTGCTAATAAAAGTGAAGCAAATCAATTTGATGGCAGTAGCACTGTTTATGACATTGATTTCACCTCTAAAAGCTATTTTGATAGTTACAGCTACCTAACATTTCAAACCGAAGTGATGTATCGTGACATGGATGGGGATAATCTTAACAGTCTGCCTTCTATTCAAGATGCTTATAACCAAGCCGGTTTATATGCACAACTTGTATATGCTTATGATCAAAATTGGCGCACAGGTATACGTTATGACACGATATTTAAAGATACCTTGAATGATACTGACAACAACACCCCACTCAATCGCTATACCGTTATGGCAGAGTACAACCCAAGTGAATTTACACGCCTACGTGCTCAATATTCACATTCAGATGCTTTTTTAGAACAAGGTGAAATAACTCCTCGTAATATCGATGAATTTATTTTAGAACTTAATATCGCCATTGGAAGCCATGGCGCACATTCATTTTAGGACTATATTATGAAAAAAACTATCTTACTTTTACTCATACTCTCAACCTTTGTTTTTGCAAACATCAATGTCGTTGTTAGTTATCCTTTCATCGGGGCATTGACAGCGAAAATTGGTGGAGACAATGTTAATGTTGAGACCTTAGCAAAAGGGAGTTGGGACCCACATTTTGTTGTACCACGTCCCTCTCTTATTCGTAAAGTAGCACAGGCAGACTTACTTATTATTAATGGTGCACAACTTGAAATAGGATGGATGCCACCTCTAATCAACAAGTCAAGCAACGCGCGTATTCAACCTGGTTCTAAAGGCTTTTTAGATTTAAGTCATTCCCTCACTCTTATCAATAAACCAAGCTCAGTTAGCCGTTCGGGCGGGGACATTCATCCTGATGGTAATCCCCACTTTAGTACTGACCCTTACCTCATACCGATACTCGCAAAAAGCATCGCAAATCGTCTCACACTTCTTGATCCTACAAATAGAGACGTTTATACTCAAAACTATCAAACATTTATTACCCATTGGGATACAAAACTTGAGGCATGGGCAAAACAGATGAAACCTCTTGAAGGGACAAAAGTCGTACAGTATCATGAGCTTTATAACTACTTTTTAAAACGTTTTCATCTTATCAGTGTAGGAAATATCGAACCTCTTCCTGGTATTAGTCCCTCATCACGACATACCCTTACGCTTATCACTCAAATGAACGAAGATAAGGTCTCTTATATCTTACAAGATGTTTATCATAACCCTAAAACAGCAAAATTTCTCCAAGGTAAGACCTCAGCAAAGATGTTACGTTTACCTCATGATGTTAATGCCGTTCATGAAGCAGATAGTTTAGAGCATCTTTATGACACAATTGTCAATGAGCTCACAAGATAATGTTAGAGTTACTGCTTCCTATTATCTTGTTAGTGATTGTTCTTGTTAGCATTCACAGCTGGTTTGGTCTGCATATTATCAAACGTGGTATTATCTTTACAGACTTAGCCATTGGGCAAATTGCCGCAGTGGGATCAGCTATAAGTGTCAGTTTTTTTCATGCAGAGCATCTCTACTTATGGACGTTAAGCTTTGCACTTTTTGGTGCTTTTTTAATTACTTTTGCAGTTCATAGACTTAAACATATTGAATCATTCATAGGGCTGATTTATGTTTTAGGCGCAAGTAGTGTGATGTTAGTTTTAACACAGAACCCTGAAGGGAGTGAACATTTTAGTGCCCTATTGGCTACGGATATTCTCTTTACTTCTACAGAAGATATTATAAAAAGTATTTTTATCTACATGGGAGTTGCCCTTGCCCTACGGTTTATTTTACCTCGGTTTAACGGTCTCTCTTATGAGCTTCTATTTTTTACACTCTTAGGAGTAACAGTGACCTCTTCTGTGCAACTTGTCGGCGTTTTAGTAGTTTTTGTTTTTCTTATTGCTCCGGCATTGATAGGTTTAATGCAGGCACGTTTTAACTCTTATCTTGTGGCACTTGTTGTTGGTTCAACTTTTAGTATTAGTGCTATTGTCATCTCATTTTATCTTGATTTACCCACGGGTTATGCCATTGTATTTTTAGGTGCTATACTTGGTGTTGTTGCTAGCTTTATTTTTCCAAGTGCCAAAAAAGAGACCTATTAATAGATCACTCTATTTAATTAAAAAATAAACATAAAAGCATAGCTTTTCACAAATTTTTGACTATAATAAAGATATCTATTATTAGGAGTACTCATGAAAAGCTTACGTCGTTACACTACCATGACGCGTTTTTTTATACTCTTTAGCTTTTTTGTTTTTACTGCTACTATTATTTTAGTTATCACAACTTGGTATGAGGTGAAAGCCAAAGCCGTGCTAGAGCTCAACTACACCAACAAGATGATTTCACGCTCTTTTAGTGCAGACCTCCAACAACATGAGATTCTCTTACGTCTTTTGGGTGAACAACTTTTAGCCATTGATGTACTCCATAACCCTCAAAAAGCAAAACCACTTATCGAAAAACTTTTAGGAGCAGACAAAAGTCTTGCTGGCTTTGGTGTCGCTCGACCTAACGGACAACTTATCTTAGTCTCCTTTGTCAAACTTGGTGCTAAACTTCCTAATCTTGCCACGTCTAAAGCCTCAAAAACCACATTTAAAGCAGCACTTACTACTGAACACATCGCACTGGGTCATACCTATTATATGAAACAAATTAAAAAATGGGTCGTTCCCTTACGTCTTCCTATCTATGATAAATTTGGTACACTTATCTTTATCATGACTTCAGGAATTGATATTGATTATAAAAAAGCATCATGGCAACTTGATAGTAAAAACTCTAAAATTATTAATGTCCTTGTGAGTAACGACAACCATTTTATCTTTAGTAGTATGGCCAACACACCTCATATTAAAAAACTACTATATGACCAACCTATTCCGGAATCCACTATGAAGCAGATTAATCCTAAATCATTACGAACTGCTTCCACACAACTTTTTGACATTGTAGACCGCTTTGATGAGAAACGCTTACTTCTTAGTACGTATAACTCAAAGTTCAGTTATATCAGTGCCACAGCTATCTCTTATAACACTATTAACAAAGAGACCTTTATACAACTCATCTATTTTATTCTTGGTATCATTATCTTTTATGTAAGTGCTTTTATTTTTTACTTTAATGCCAATATCCGAGATAAAAAGCAGCAAGCAGAGTTACGATGGACTGCCAGTCATGACCTTTTAACCAAACTACCAAACCGATACTTTTTACAACAGCGTATGCAAAGTTGGAACCGTCACTATAAAACCTATACAACACTTTTTATGGATTTAGACAATTTCAAAGATGTGAATGACAACTATGGGCATCCCTTTGGTGATAAACTCCTTATAATCATTGCACAGAGACTTAAAAGTGTTATTGAAACACACGAACATGTTATCCGTCAAGGAGGGGATGAGTTTATTATCTTAACCTCTAAAGATGAAACAAGTATCATTGCCTTTGTGCAGCATATTTTACATGTTATCAATGAGGTCGTTTATATTGACAACATTACACTCCATCCAAAAATCAGTATTGGTATTGCACATTATCCTGAAGATGCTACTACTATAAGTGCCCTACTTTCGAAAGCTGATATGGCCCTTTATAAGGCAAAAGAGAATAAGTCTGGGTTTTATAACTACTCACATACTCTAGAAGAGGCCTCATCCCGACGTCTTGAGATTGAACTTGAACTCCAAAATGCCATCACTAACAGCGAACTCTACGTCTTGTTTCAACCACAAATGGATGCCACCTCCCTTAAGATATCGGGAGTCGAAGCACTAGTTCGCTGGGAGAACCCAAGCTTAGGATTTATGCCACCTGATCAGTTTATCGCAGTTGCTGAAGATACAGGACATATCCACAAAATTGGTGCATTTGTCTTACAAGAGGCGTGTAAAACCTGTCTTGAGATTTATAAACAGACCAATATCACCTTTACCTTATCAGTCAATGCTTCTGTTAATGAGTTACTTCAAAAGGGATATGTCACTCGTGTTTTAGAGACCTTAGAGAGATTAAACTTTCCAAAAGAACTGCTTATTATTGAGGTAACAGAATCCTTACTTATACATGATGTTCAAAAAGCAAAACAGGTACTTAACCGTCTCAAAAGCGAAGGTATTGAGCTCTCCTTAGATGATTTTGGAACAGGGTACTCTTCATTAAGTATGCTCAATGGGCTCCCCGTTAATGAACTGAAAATTGATCAAAGTTTTATTAAAGATATTCTTATTGATTCTCAAGATTTGGCACTCACAAAGTCAATTATCACCCTTGGAAAGCTCTTTAATTTAAAAACAGTCGCCGAAGGGGTCGAAGAACTTGGACATGTGGTAGCACTACAAGAGGCAGGTTGCAGTATTTTACAAGGCTACTACTTTGCTAAGCCCTTAGCTCAAAAAGCGTTATTAGACTTCATCCAAACCAATTTAAAAGAGACACCGTTATAACATGATAAACATAAGTAACAATAAATAAGGAAATGGAAATGAATAACATTGCAATTTTATGCTCGGGCGGAGATGTTTCGGGCATGAACCCCGCCCTAAAACGCTTCGTAGAGTATGCCTTTGAAAAAGGTCTCACACCTTATTTTGTATATGATGGATTTGAAGGGCTTATTGATGATAATATCAAACCTGCTAGCTATCAAGATGTTGCAGGTATTTTAACACGTGGCGGTACTAAAATTCGCTCTGCACGATCTGGACGTTTTAGAGAAGTTTCCTTTCGTAAAGTAGCCGCCCAAAACCTCCAAAAACGACATATTAATCAACTTATTGTACTTGGTGGTGATGGTTCATTTCGAGGCATGGAGAAGTTTTATAAAGAGAGCAACATTGCTTTTTGTGGCATTCCATCTACTATTGATAACGATATCAATGGGACTGACTACTGCTTAGGAGTTGATACTGCACTTAATGTTATTAAAAATGCTATAGACTCTATCCGTGATACAGCATCCTCTTTTAAACGTGCTTTTGTGATAGAGACCATGGGACGTAACTGTGGTTATCTAGCACTTGTATCAGCAATGACTTCAGGGGCAGAGATGTGTCTTATTCCAGAAATACCCTATAAACTAGAAACCTATAAAACCTGTTTTAAAAAAGAGATTACACTTGGGCGTGACTATTTTATTGCCATTGTTTCGGAGGCACTTGATAATTCACGAACCGTATCAAAATGGTTTGAAGAGGAACTTGGTTTTGAATCACGCGTCAGTGTTTTAGGTCATATACAAAGAGGGGGTAACCCCAGCGTTCATGATAGACTAATGGCTTTTTCCTTTGTTACGTATGCAATAGATGGGCTTTTGAAAAATATCAATGATAGTGTTGTTTGTTACGATAAAAGTGATTTCACCTATAAAAGTATTGATAAAATTGCCTTAGAACCCTACACCATGAGTCCTGCGCTTTTAGAACTTGGTGCGGCTTATGGGAAACGATTGGTATGTCGTATTTAAAAAATACTTAAACAAATAATCTGCTTTACATTAGTACACCAATTTGAACATTCCTTGTGTAACATTACGCCATAAATTCACAAGGTTCATTATGAAAACATTTTCACTTCTATTAATTGCATCACTTTTTTTCTTTGGTTGTAGTTCAAAACCTCAAACAACTCAAAATATCGATCCAAAACTTATAGTAGGTAAAGATATTGCAACTTTGAGTTTCAATGATCAGTTTGGAACACCCCACAAAATAGACACCACGACCCAAACCCTTATAGTTGCTTTTTCAAAAGACAATGCTCACCTTTGTAATGCGTACTTTGCTGAGCAAAACCCAACCTACTTAGCCAATAAAAATGCTGTTTTTCTTGCTGATATTTCACAAGTACCTTCTCTTATCCGTTCTATGTTTGTAGAACCTGGGCTTAAAGACTTAACACATCGTGTTTTACTGATAGAAGATGATGCAACATCTGCAGACTTTAAAACAGAAGCTAATGCTGAGTCTATTGTTATTGCAAAACTTGACAATGGCGTAGTTACCAATGTAACACTTATTACAACTAAAGAGGCATTAGCGGACGCAATATAGGACTTTCACTAAGCTTGTCTCTTTTTTAATCATAATAAAACTCAAATCAACACTTTTTTTTGATATAATTCACAAAAAAAAAGGGTTATTATGAGTTTATCTCCAAAAACAATCGAAATCGTTAAAGCAACTGCTGCACCCGTAGCAGCTAATGCAGAAGCGATCACGTCACGTATGTACGAAATTTTATTTGAAACACATCCTGAAACTAAAGTGTTTTTCAAAGATGCAGAACCAGATCAACACAAAAAGTTAGCAGCAGCAGTTAGTGCTTATGCAGCAAATATTGATAACCTTGGTGCACTTTCAAAAGCAGTTGAAAAAATGGCTTCTACACATGTAAGAGTAAAAGTACAACCTGAGCATTACCCAATTGTAGGTGTTTCTCTTTTAGGTGCTATTAAAGATGTTCTTGGTGATGCAGCGACGGAAGATGTTATTGAAGCATGGAAAGAAGCTTACTTCTTTTTAGCAGATATTCTTATTGCTCGTGAGCAAGAACTTTATGCGCAAGGTGCACAAAATACAGTAGCACAATAGTTTTACTGTACTTCTTCCCTATTGCAAAATAGGGAATACCTCTTAGAAAAAATCATTTAATTTTTTATCGCTTCTTCAAGTTTTTTAAGACGTTTATCTGTAAAGAATGTACCAAATGGAATAAGTGACGCCACAAAAAAGATAATACTATCTTTCATCTTGAACTTATGAATTTGTGCGGCTTGCATCAGTAAAATCAAAAAGATAATAAATAAAATACCATGTGTCATCCCTACAATTTTAGTAGCAATAGCTATCCCCATCATGTACTTCATCGGCATTGCGATAAACAACAGTACCAAATATGAGATTCCCTCTATAAAACCAATAATTCTAAACTTACCTATCAAATCGCTATGAATGTTTTGTAATAACATGCGTGTTACCTTTTTTTCGACATGGTATCCATTTTAACTTAGAGGTTTTGAGGTGTCATAAACTAATTCGTAATAATTGTTATTATTAAATGTAAACTCTTTAATAACTTCTAATCCTAGTTTACGAGTATGTGCCGCGTAAGAGCGTGGATTTATTTTGTTAATAAAGGTCACTAAGATAGGATAACGCCGCGTCATATGTTGGCGTGAAAACTCAAAAATAGCCTCTAACATACCTGAGGAACGCACACTTTTGTCAATACAAACAGGACCATACTGATAGGAGTTATCCACCGATAAATCTTGCCCTAAAAAACTAAGCGTGTCTAAACTTTTAATCATATATGCGAACATTGGCCACTGCGACCAAAACTGCCAAGAAGCTGCCATAACATAAGCAACAACTTCACCATCAACACGTGCTATAAAAAGTCCTTGCTCTTGTAAAATAAGCTCAGTGAGCTCTTGAGTAGTGAAGGCTGTTGTGACAAAACCATCTTTTTTATCTTCGACGTCAATAGAGTCAACTTGATAACGAAAATGGAGTTGTAAAACATCAGGAATATCATTAAGTGTTGCAAGAGAGAGTGTCATATAGGTTCTTTTTTGAGGAGAGCGTAGTGAGATAGAAACGTTAAGCGATATGCTTAAAAGTTTCTATCGCATTCAAAGTTATCAATTAAATATCTTGTTCAATAATTTTTTGGAACGTATCGAAATAGAGAGTATCAAGGTTTGCAAGACTCATTGAGACATCATTAACCTTAATCATATTGCCACCAACAGTTCCAATTTTCTCACATACTAAGCCATTTAAAGAGGCTTCAAAAGCAGCACTATTTTCAGGGTTTACTTCGATAATGGCACGAGACATACTTTCAGAGAAGATATCACGTTCATCACTTACACTGATGTTAACATCACATCCAAGACCACTTGTAGCTGCCATCTTAGCTAGGGTAATCATCGCACCACCTGAGCTTAAATCTTTTGCTGCACTAAGAAGTGACTTTTTATTATCTTCAATCACTAAGTCCCATAACGCCAACTCTGCTTTGTAGTTAATACGAGGAAGTTCCCCAGCAACGGTGCCACAAATCTCTTTCATATATAATGATCCACCAAACTCAGAAGTAGTAGCACCTACTAAATAGAGTGCATTACCCTCTTTTTGAAAGCTCGACATCAACACTTTTTCTTGGTCATCATTAACCCCTACCGTAGCGATAGAAGGTGTTGGGAAAACAGAAATACCATTGGTTTCATTGTAAAGTGAAACATTCCCGCCAATTACAGGCGTTGTTAATTCAGCACACGCCTCTTTAATTCCTAAACAACCCTCTGCAAACTGCCACATTACTTCTGGATTTTCAGGGTTACCGTAGTTTAAACAGTCCGTGATAGCTAAAGGTCTAGCACCACTCATTGCAACGTTACGTCCCGCTTCCATAACCGCTGCTGCCGCACCGCCTTTAGGATCAACATAGCAAAAACGTACGTTACAGTCAGAACTCATAGCAAGGGCTTTACCATTCTCTTTAACACGAATAACAGAGGCATCTAACATACCTCCCTTTTTAATAGTGTTGGTTTGAACCATAGAGTCATACTGCTCATAAACCCATGACTTATCAACTATCTCTACTGAAGCAATCATCTTCTCAAAAGCTTCTTGGTTAGACACCGATGCAAAGTCATTAATACTAACATCTTTCAGCCCATCAAGATAAGCAGGACGTGAAGTTGGACGATCTAAAATAGGCGCTTCTTCAGAAACAGGATCAACTGGAACCTCAGCACACTTCTCACCTTCCCAGAACAACTCCATAAGACCAGTATCAGTTACTTCACCTATAACAGCTGCATCTAAGTCCCATTTTTCAAAGATATCAATAATCGCTTGTTCTGATCCCTTTTTAGCACAGATCAACATACGTTCTTGAGACTCAGAAAGCATAAAGTCATACGGAGTCATGTTCTCTTCACGAGCAGGAACTTTATCAAGGTGCATAATCATTCCTGAACCAGAACGTCCTGCCATCTCAAATGAAGACGATGTTAAACCTGCTGCACCCATATCTTGGATACCAACAACGTGATCTGTTTTGAACAGTTCCATACAAGCTTCAAGAAGAAGTTTCTCTGTAAAAGGATCCCCAACTTGAACGGTTGGACGAAGTGATTTTGACTCTTCTGTAAATGAATCAGAACTCATAACCGCACCACCAAGTCCATCACGACCTGTTTTTGAACCAACATAAATTACAGGATTTCCAGTACCTTCTGCTTTTCCATAAAAAATTTCATCTGTTTTAGCGATACCTAGGTTAAAGGCATTAACAAGGATATTACCATTGTAACACTCATCAAAACTGATTTCACCACCAATAGTTGGCACGCCCATACAGTTACCGTATCCACCAATACCATCAACAACACCACGTACTAAAAAACGTTGGTGTGAACTAACATCATCTTGGTTCATAACATTACCAAAACGAAGTGAGTTAAGACTTGCTACCGGACGTGCACCCATAGTAAAGACATCACGCATAATGCCACCAACACCCGTTGCCGCACCTTGGTAAGGCTCGATAAATGAAGGGTGATTGTGTGATTCCATTTTAAATACAGCAGCATAACCATCACCAATGTCAATAACACCTGCATTTTCACCTGGACCTTGGATAACCCATGGTGCTTTAGTTGGAAAACCATTTAAGTGTTTTTTAGAAGATTTATAAGAACAGTGTTCTGACCACATGGCAGAGAAGATACCAATCTCTACAAAGTTTGGCTCACGCCCTAAAATAGCTTGAATATTGGCATATTCTAAATTTGAAAGTTTATGATCTTTAAGAACTTGTTCGATGTTTTCTAATGGTTGGCTCACGGTCATTCCTTGAGGAAAATGGGCAAAATTTGCCTTTTAAGACGCGATTATATCTAAAGTGGTCTGAAATACAAATGCTGTCACTTTAGGCCTCAAAAATATCATCCTCATTTTCAGTATCTTTTCCTAGTTAAATAGACTTAATGACTTAGATTTTCTGACTGCTACGAGCGTATAGATAAGCACCAATGGAAAGTAGAACATACAATCCACCCATAAAAAAGAGTTGATCAATTTGAGCTGTATATTCATAATATAAAATCAGCACCATACCAAAGAGTAAACCTATAATGGCTAAAATAGTTACTATTAATGAAGACGCCGTCTCTTTATACATTCGTAAATTAGCTACTGCCATCAAAAGAGATACTAGCAAAAATGTCACACTACTAAACTCTAATATCACTTTTAGATTACCCACTAAAATTAACAAAAATGCCAATACAGCCATTGTTATAATGGCATAGATGGGTATATTATTTTTACGTTTTATCAAAAAAGATGGAAAATATCCATCTCTAGCAACAACAGACATCTGTCTTGAGGCTCCAAAAAGTGTTCCACTAATAGCACTACTAGTTGCTAAAAGTGCTCCAAATATCACCAAATTCGTTCCCCAATGCCCTAAAATTTTATTGGCACCAGCGGCTAGAGCATACTCTTGGTTTGTAATAATAGATTCAAAAGGAATCGCCACAATCGCTCCAAATGCTAAAACAAAATAGATTAACATAGTAAGTGCTAGTGCAATATAAATTGATTTTGGAATGTTCTTTTCAGGAGACTCCATCTCATTAACAGCATTGATAACAAGCTGAAAGCCTTCAAAGGCTACAAACGTTAAGGCCGCCACTATAAATATGGATAAAAGCGTCACATCAGGAGTAATCTCTAATAAGGTAGGAATGGTCGTATTTGCATTGTTTATCAAGACAAATGAGATAATAAGCAAAATACTAAATTTAGTGTAAACCATAATATCTTCAATCTCACCCATGCCCTTAACACTCCAGACATTAATCAAAGTAAATACTAAGATGATAGCACCAGCAACAAGTTTACGTATCATTTCATTGTTGGCAAAGTCAAAACCACTGATGGCATAAGAGGAGAACGTGTAAGCATATAAAGCTAAGGTACTAATATATCCAAATATCACCCACCAACCAATAAGCGATGCTAGAAATGGTGACTGAGGAAAGGTACGTTTAAAAAACGAGTAGGTTGCCCCTTCATCTTTGTAATAGACAGCAAGTTTGATATAAGAGTACACTGCTAAAAAAGCCAATAGACCCCCTATTATAAAGGCCAAAGGAGTATAAACTCCGATCATAGAGACAGAGATACCAAGTACCGTAAAAATTCCACCACCAATCATACCACCAAGGGCAATAGCAATCAGTTCAAGAAGTCCCAGGTTTTTATCTTTTGTTGCTTTTATCATGTATCAATCTTTATATTTATTGGGCTTAAAAACCTTGGTCTTCATAGCTTGAAAGTGCTAAATCTAACTGAGCAATGGCCTCATTCATCGTTTGAGAAGGTACTGCAAAGTTAAGGCGCATATGCTGTTTTCCCTCTTTTGAAAAAGAGAGTCCCGGACTTAAACCTAGGGCAGCTGACTCTATAAAAAAGCGACGTAACTCTTTTTCTGAAAGTCCCATCTTACTACAATCTAACCATGCTAAGTAGGTGCCTTCAGGGATACTAAGTTCAATTTTATCACTATGGCTTTGTAACATGTTTTTAAGGGCTTGAACATTTAATCGGAGGTGCGTCAACACTCCTTCTAACCAGGCTTCCCCCTCTTTGTAAGCCGCTTCAAATCCTGCATGACCAAAGACATTACCTTGGGCAAAGTGAATAGCTTGATAGACCTTATCATAGGCTTCTCTTTTTCTTGCATCAGCAATAATAATAGTTGACGTTGCCAACCCCGCCACATTAAACGTTTTACCCGGTCCCATTGCAGTAATTGTTATTGCTTCAACCTCTTTTGAAAGCGAAGCAAAGGGGATATGTTTATGAGGCGCATAGACTAAATCAGAGTGAATTTCATCTGCAAACACCATAATATCATGCTCTAAACAGAGCGTTGCAATCGCTTCTAACTCTTCTCTCTTCCAAACGCGTCCAACAGGATTATGAGGGGAGCATAACAGTAGAAGTTTTGTTTTAGCGTCTATTTTAGAACGTAGGTCCTCGATGTCAAAAGTATAATCATCTGTACCCTCTTTTTTGAGTGGGTTTTTAAGAACCTCACGACCATTTAAGCTTACCTGTCCAAAAAAAGGTGGATATACCGGTGTTTGAACAATCACCTTATCTCCAGGATTGGAAAAGGTTTGAATCGCCACAGAGATGCTTGCCACTACCGAATGTGAATAGAGCATCCACTCACGTTTAACCTGATAGTGATGGCGTTTTTGTATCCATTGGATTTGAGCTTCAAAGGCAGAGTCTGGCATCTCTTCATAACCATAAACTTCATGTGCAGCACGTCGTTTAACTGCATCACGAATACATGGAGGTGTTTGAATATCCATATCAGCAACCCACATAGGGATGACATCAGTTGTTCCAAATAGGGTCTCTCTTAGCGTGTACTTTTCAGCATTACTAACACTTCTATCACTAAAAGCATTGTAATCGATCACGATTTTTTCTTCCACACACTCATTTGAGCTAGGGTATGTTGATATTTACGAGGTGTTTCACGGATAACAAAAGGAACATCTTCTAAGGCAACCAGTTCAAACTCTACCCCTAAAATCTCTTTGAGTGAGTCAATAGTATGTACTTCATTACCGTCTGCATCTACATAACCCCCTAACCATAACTCTTTAGCCGTATACTCTTCTAACCATGTGTACGGAGAAGTTAAAATAAGGATTCCATTATCATTGATACGTTCATGAACAGTATCTAAAAAAAGACGCGGTTCATAAAGACGGTCAATTAAATTGGTTGCCATTAAAAGGTCATAACCTTTGAAGTGTGCCTTTAAATTACAGGCATCTCCTTGCCAAAAGTCAACACTTCCTTTTAAGTTATCCAAACCAAAATCACTTAAAGCATAAGTGTGTTCACTAAGGAGTTCACCCTCTTCTGCTCTGAGGTATTTGACGGTTTTACTTTTTTGAAGTTCTGCACCTACTTGAACAAAACGTGCGGAGAAGTCAATCCCTGTTACTGCTTCAAATTCACGAGCAAGTTCAAAGGAGGCACGTCCTGTAGCACACCCTAAGTCTAAAGCTGTTTTCATAGGAGTATCTTTGGCATAAGCAATCGCTTTTTGAGCACAAGCCTTAGCAAAGTTTTCCACACCAAAATGGTTTTGACCATACTGAAATGCGCAATACTGTGATACTAACATATCACTTTCATAAATATTTTCATCTTCTTTCACTAACGCATCTCCTAAAACATAACGGAAACCCGCATGTTGATAAAAATGACGTCTAAATGCATAACGCGAATGCTTTGTCAGTTCATTTCCACATGAGGCCCAAGAGCCACCTTTAATTAAATTATGTTTACCATCAAATGTTGGTGTTGAAAAGTCATCATAAGCTCTATGTGGTTTAAATCCTTCAAACCCATCCATAGCACTTTCACTCCACTGCCACACATTACCAACTACATCATAAACTTTTCCTTGTTTGTAAGTATCTACCGGTACTGATGAGGCGACATCGGCAAAATTTATATTAGCTTTTGAGGTATCTAAACAAGGTACATCTTCAAGTCCACTCTCTTCATACAAACACATCCACTCTGCTTCACTTAAAAGACGATACTGCTGTCTCTCGTGCTGAGACTTCCAAAGACAAAATGCCTTTGCCTCGAGATAGTTCACATCCACAGGCCAATTCATAGGCATCGTAATCTCTTGGGTTAAACTACGATATAAAAAGCCACCATCTGCTTGGTCTACCCAAAAGCTAGGATGTTTGGCTTGTGTTATTGCTAAGAACTCTTGACCTTCGGCATCCCAATAAATACTATTTTTATAACCACCATCAAGTACAAAGGCCATAAATTCACCATTGCTAACAAGGAACTTTGATGCTGAAAAATCAGCAACATTAACTATTTCACTACCATATTCATTATCCCATCCATACAGTTGATGCGAATGTGATTTACCTAAGGTAATTTTTCTTCCCTCAATTGTTGTCATTATATTTTCAGGAGCTACATCGAAATCTTTACAAAGAGGAAAAAGGTCACTATCTTTTATATCACTAAGTGCTAATTGACGGTGCAATACACTAGAGGTCTCAATATGAATATTTTCATGCTCGATTCCCATCAAAATTATCCATAAAGGGTCATCTTCTTTAATAGGTAAAGTCAAAGGAAGTGTTGTAATAAGCGTATCTACTTTGGCACGAACGGCATCTCGATAAGCTCTAACCTCAGCAACTTTTGGCCAATGATAATGTAAATCATCCATATCATCCCACACCATTTCATCCACACCAATAGCAAAAGTTGATTCAAATTCTGAATTGATACGCTCTTGTATCACATGAGCAACTACAAGTTTGTTGATAAAAAAAGTTGCTGTATGTCCAAAGTAAAAAATCATAGGATGTCGTGTTAATTCAGACTGCTTATAAAAAACAGTATCATCACGTAAGACATCAAATGTAGCCTCATACAAATCAAACGTTTTATGAAAATACTCACGAATCTCTTCACGTTTTTTTTCAGGGTCATCACCTGTTAATGTTACCGGTAATATATGTTGTAAACTCAAACCGTATCCTTTAGTGGAGTTATTTTAGCGAAAAAAATCACATCTATAAGTAACATGGGCTACAAACAAATAAAAAAGATATAATTTATTATGGAATATTCAACTTTACTCACTCACTTTAGCAATATCACACATGCCTTTACTACCCGACATGGAGGATATTCACTTGCTCCGTACTCAAGTAACAACCTTGGTTTTCATGTTGGCGATAACAAAGATACCGTTTTTGCCAACCATAAACACTTAGCAGAAGCACTCTCTTATAGCCTACAAACACTTGTTTATATGAAACAAATACATTCTACTAAAGTCATTGTAGTACATGATGAAACCTTTGATACACCCCCTATCTGTGATGCCTTAATCACCAACAAAACCAATACCCCTCTTATGATTATGAGTGCAGACTGTACTCCTATCCTACTCTATGATGATGTCACTAAAGTTATTGGTGTCATTCATGCTGGTCGAGCAGGTGCCTTCAATAACATCATTGAAAGCACCATTAGCCAAATGAAAAAGAGCTTTCAAGTTCAAAGTGAAAATATCTATGCCGTTTTAGGAGCAAGTATTCAACTGTGCTGTTATGAAGTAAGTGAAGAGATTATGTTTGAAGCCGAAAAAAAAGGTTTAGGCTATAGTATTCATACCCGTGAAAATAAGTACTACTTGGATATTAATGCTATCCTCCACAAGCAGTTGCAAATGTGTGGTGTCGCTGAGTACCATATTGAAGATATAAGAGCTTGTAGTGCATGTTTAAATGAAACTTACTTCTCCTATCGCGCTGATAAGCAGACAACAGGACGTATGGCAGGAGTTATTATGCTAAACCCTTAGCTAGATACTTTATAAAGTATCTTTGATTTTTTGTGCAAGTTGGTGGGGAAGTAATCCTAAAGACTTTTCTACCAAAGCAGTACTTCCATGTTGAATAAAATCATCACGATACTCAAAAGAGGTGACATTAACATCCAATATATTTGCTTCACTCAAAAACTCTAAAAGAGCAGAAGCTACACCTCCACGTAAAGCACTATCACTAAAAACATACCAACGTTTATGAGCGGCAGCCATCTCAAGTAACATCGCACTATCAAGAGGTTTTACAAAACGTAAATCAAGAAGGGATGTCTCTTCATCCAAAAAATCCATTGTCTGTGCCGCACGTCCGACACCATTACCATAACCGATAAGTAAGATATCACTCTTCACACTTTTAAGAAGTTGTGAACGCCCTAACTCAAATGGTGTTGACTCCGTTAAGGTTGCTTCTAAAAAACTCCCCCGAGGATAACGCACAGAACATGGATGTTCATATTTACTTGCAAATCCAATAGCTTGATGAAAGGACTTCTCATCACGTGGAGCGAAAAGCGTCATATTGGGAATAGCTCGTAAAAAACTGATATCAAAAGCACCCTGATGAGTCTCACCATCTTCACCAACAATACCCGCACGATCAAGTGCAAAAACAACCGGTAAATCCATCAAACAGACATCATGAATTACTTGATCATAACCACGTTGCAAAAAGGTAGAGTAGATGGTACAAAAAGGTTTAAATCCATCTGCTGCCATAGCACCCATCGAAGTAACGGCATGCTGTTCAGCAATGGCTACATCCCAAAAGCGATCAGGATAAACCTCCATAAGTTTTGAAAGTCCTGTACCACTAGGCATTGCTGCTGTCACCCCAACTACTTTTTCATTTTGAGTTGCTACATGTAACAGTGCTTCGGTATAGATCTGTGTTGCTGACTTCGTTGATGATTTTTTATTAGAAGCACCACTTTCTAAGTCAAAAGGACCGACTCCATGCCATTTTTCATGTTGACCCTCTGCAATTTCATAACCTTTTCCCTTGAGTGTCTGACAATGAATAATAACAGGACGTCCCATTTTTTTGGCTTTTTCAAAGTTATCCACCAAAGATTTAAGATCATGTCCATCAATAGGACCAATATAATCTATACCTAACTCTTCAAACATAATACCGGGGGTAATAAGCTTAAAAGACTCTTCAAAACGTTTGGCAAGATAGTGTGCACTCTCTCCAAAATTATCAACAAACTGTTCTGTTTTTTCACGGAATTTTTGATAAAAAGGACTTGCCATAGTGGTAGTGAGCATACGTGAAATCGCACCTATAGGCTTGGCAATACTCATCTCATTATCATTAAGGATAATCACCATAGGGTATTTTCTATCACCAAGTTCATTCATAGCCTCATACGCCATACCTGCGGTAATAGAACCATCACCAATCATTGCAACAGGAATACGTTCATCCTCTTGTTTTTGAAGCGCAATACTTTTAGCCGCACCCACACCTAAAGAGATAGAAGTTGAAGAGTGTCCTGCTACAAAAAAGTCATGATCAGACTCAGAAGGTTTGGTATAACCACACAACCCTTCAAACTCACGAAGTGTTTCAAAGTCATCCCAACGTTCTGTCAGAAGTTTGTGTGCATAAGCTTGATGAGAAACATCAAAGATAAAAGGATCTTTAGAAGAGTCAAAGACCTTATGCATCGCTACAATCAGCTCAGTAGCACCCAAGGTTGAACTTAAATGTCCCCCATTTTTACTAACAACTTCTAAAATACGCGTACGGATATCTGCACATACCTCTTCTAATTGATTTATATCGTAATTACTAATATCCATTCGAACCTAACTCTATAATTTAAAATTATGAACACATCATTATGTATTCAAAATTTTCAACTATTCAGCTGATAAAGCTGCTTTTTTAACACCGGCAAACCGTTTCATCACCTCGGCATCTATATTACCTGCATCACTAATAGCAATGACACCACCAGGGCTCACTGCACTGTCTGACACCACCTCTATATGCTCAAGTGAACCTACTTTTTCTGAGATGGCGCCATGATCTTTTGGGTTAACCTTCAAGGTAACTTTAGAAGCACTTTGTAACTCTGCTATAAGACCATCAGACAAGGCCTTGGCAATCGCCATAGAATCTGCACTCACCTCTTTGGAAATCACCTCTTTGGCAATATCTAAAGCCGCATGCAGTAGCTCATTATGGATACCTTCTAAGGCATTTTCAAAATTACTAGCACTTGTTTCTAACGTTTTAACAGAGTTAGCAAACTGATCACTTCCCTCACTGCTAGCCTTCTCTTGTTCTGCAAAAACCTGTGAACGACCATCTTCGATACCTGACTCATAAGCCTCTTTCTTAGCCGCTTCTAATGCTACTTTGTGCAGGGCATCTGCATCTTCTAACTTCATCTGCATTTTAATAAAGTTTGATGAAATATCATCTGTCTTTTTTAACAAAGACTCTACAAGTTCATCTCGAGAGCCAGTTTCCACAGAATTCTCGGCCATCTCCGAGGAAGAGGGATTAGCAACATCTTCAGGAGTGGCACTCACTTCTGAGTTTACCAACACCGATGCACTAGGTTCTGTAGAAGGTGCACCAAATCCAAGCACCTTAAAACTGTATTTGGAAATAATATGACCTTCTGTCGCATCATTCGCAATTAATGTTTTCATAATTAATCAATCATCTCGTCAGATTCGCCAAGTTGGAGAACCCCTTGTTCTGCTAGTTGTTGTACAGCATCAACCACTTGACGTTGTGCACCCTCAACTTCTTTAACCTTAACTGCACCCATAAACTGCATCTCTTCTTCAAAGGTATCACGTGCACGTTGAGACATGTTACCAAAGAATTTCTCTTTAAGTTCTTCAGGCGCACTTTTAAGTGCTAACATAAGGTCATTTTTATCTACTGTTTTTAAAATCTCTCTAACCGCATTGTTATCAAGCGCGGTAATATCTTCAAAAGTAAACATCATCTCTTTAATTGAAGTCGCAAGGGTTTCATCAATTTGTTCAATATGTGCAAGGGTTGCCTTAGCTGCTTTTGCTCCAAGTCTATTAAAGACATCTGCCACTGCACGAGGTCCACCTACTTCAACTTTGTACGAAGCAAGTGATTCAAGTTTTGACTCTAAGACAGCAGACACACGCTTAATAACTGACGGTGAAATATCCCCTAGTTTTGCCATACGCATCGTTACTTCTGCACGCATATCATCAGAGAAAAAACTCAAGGTGTCTGCTGCAGCAGTTGGTTCCATATGCGCTAAAATAAGCGCAATAGTTTGTGGATGTTCGGTGACAATAAAGTCTGCAAGTTGTTGTGGCTTAATCTTTGAAAGATAGGCGAAATTTTGTGTATTTGCCATCGATTTAGAAAGACGTTCAAGTACTTTTTTAGCTTCTTCAGGGCCAAGTGCACGGTATAAAATCTCACGTGCATACTCAAGACCACCGGTGGCAAGGTATTGGTTTGATTGGAAAATAGCGTAAAACTCTTCTAAAATAGCTGTTGCTAATGTTTTTTCAATGGAACGATTGTCTGCAATAAACTTTGAAACATCCGTAATGGCTTCAACTGTTAGATTAGCAAAAACGGTAGCGGTGACATCCTCACCAAGTTGAAGGAGTAAAATAGCCACTTTCTCAGCCATACTCATCTCATCAAATTGTGCTTGTTGTGTTGGGGAAAGATTCATCTATTTTGCCTCCTTCATTGCTTGCATTGCTTGGGCCATACCACTACCTGATTCTTCATCCATGAGTGCTTGAAGTAGAGAGGCTATCTCTTCTGGTCGATCGTCAGCCATTGTGCGAACTTTTTCTAAGAGTACCTCATGTTTAAGTTCATCTTCATTAAAGTTTTCGCCCACTCCGAGTTGATCTTCAACACGTTTACGCATCTGTTGTACTTTTTCAACAAGATCTTCTTCTTCATCATCTTCAATATGTAATACCGGTTTGTCAAGTGCTTCTTCTTCTTTTGTAAACTCTAACATACGTTCTGCAAACGGTGCAATAATTTTCTTGTATCCAATAAAAAGGATAAGTACTACGAACAGATACTTAAGCATTGGGGCAAAAGGTGTTAAGTATTTTTCTGAAATTGTAGTTACTTTAGAGAGGGCATCTTCAGGTGCTAATGCCCCACGAGACACTTCAAACTGGAAGTTACGCACCGAAACTAAATCGCCACGATTTTCATTAATACCAATAGACTGTTTTACCAGTGAGTTAATGGCATTAAGTTGGCTCTCATCCAAGGCAACGTACTCTAATCCCCCTGTTGGATTACCCTCTTCATCCATTTTCTCACGATATTTTCCATCCACAACGACCGCAGCTGTGATACGTTTAATTCTTGAAAACTCACCCTTAGTTGTTGACACTGTTTTAGACACTTCATAGTTAGTAGTACCCGTTGTCTTTTCAAACTTTTGAGTTGTTTTTTGACTTTGGAGTCCTTGAACCGGTCCAATGTTGCTTACTGTTCCAGGAACACCACCAACCTCTTTAGGTGCAAATCCTTCATGTTTTTCTTCAGTTGATTGTTCTGAACGAACCACATTTTCTGGATCAAATATTTCTGAGGTAGAGCTTTTTTGAGAAAAGTCATACTCAATGGTGACTTTCGCTACAACACGCTCTTTACCACCAATAAAAGGTGACAAAACATTAACAATTTTCTGCTCTTTTTTACGTTCTTGTAGGGCTTTAAATTTCTGTTGCATTAATGAGAGATCACTCATTTGCGAGTATTCATCATCATCGCCAAGTGTTTCACCATCAGCATTAACTAAGGTGACATTTTCAACACTTAGTTTAGCAACAGCTGCTGCCACTAAGTTTTTAATACCACGAATCTGTTTAGTAGAAAGTTTTGCATTGGGACGAAGTTGCACCATTACCGAAGCCGTTGGTGCGACCTCTTTAGATACAAAAAGTGTTGATTTTGGCATAGCTAAGGTAACATTTGAGCGTTCAATAGGGAGTAACGCATCAATAGTTCGAGAGAGCTCACCCTCTAAAGCACGACGAAACTTCACCGTTTGGTCAAAGGCAGTAGCTCCAAATTCTTGGGTGTCAAACAGTTCAAATCCGATACGATTTTCTTTTGGAATTCCAAGTGCTGCGATGGAAATACGTTGTTTGTAAACAACATTTTTAGGCACTTCAATAGTATTTTCATTAACAATACGATACTTAATATTCTCTTTTTCGAGTTGTTCAATAACGGCAGCAGAATCGTTTGCAGAAAGCGAGTCAAAAAGAACTTGATAATCATCTTTCATGCCACCTTGAGAGGTGTACACCACTAAAAATATCAAAAAGCTTATAATGCCCGTAACTGCAGCCGCAATAATAATGCGCTGACCCTGTGTTAACTTAGCATATAAAACAACAAGTTGTGAGAAAAGTACTTTAAAGTCCATTCGTGCCTAACAAAAAAATTTTATAACAAAGCGCTTGTTAATTCAAAAAAGCGATCATTTTGAGTTGGCGTCCCAACTGTCACACGAATTGCGTTCAATCCGTAGCCGCTTAAATCTCTTACAATCATACCTTTTTTTAACAGTGCATCGGCTAATTTTGATGAATTTTGTTCATCATTTAAACACAATGTAACGAAATTGGTATAACTTTCAATCATTTCTATATTTTCGTCACGGGCAAAGGCTTCATAACGTTGCATCTGCTCAAAATTTATGGCAATACAATCATTCACAAAGTCAACATCTTCTAAGGCTAAAGTAGCTGCTTCTAATGTTAAGGTTGTAATGTTGAAAGGGGGACGTAATTTATACAACTCTTTTATAATAGTTGCATTGGCCAAACCATATCCAACACGCATGCCACCTAGACCATATGCCTTTGAAAATGTTCCTAGATATAGGACATTATCAAAGCCATGAATTAAGGCTTTTGGTGAGACTGATTTTGCTTCCGATTTGAAAGTTGTATACTCCATATAAGCACCATCTACCACCACTAAAGTGTCCGAATCAATTTTATCTAAAAACGCCATCAGAGCATCACTATCGATAGCATCTCCCGTAGGATTATTTGGTGTACAGATAAAAATAATTTCAGGTTTATGTTCAACATAAAGAGCATAAAAATCTTCTAAATCATGTTCACGGCTCTTTGTACGAATAATCTCTGCACCCACATGCTTGGCATAAATTTCATACATTGCGAAGGTGACTGAATTCATAAGAATTTTACTTTTAGCATTGGCCTTGGCATGGATAGCAAATTCAATAATTTGATCACTTCCTGCACCAATAATAAGTTCCTCTTCTTTAATACTAAAACGTGCGGCTAAACGCTCTTTTAATTGATACATTGAGTCATCTGGATAGAGTGCCATCTTCTCAACTATTTTTGCAACACCTAAAGATACTTTTGGTGAACAACCAAAAGGATTTTCATTACTTGCTAGTTTGACAATGTCTTCAGGTTTAATTCCAAATTCACGAACCACTAGTTCTATTGGTTTTCCTGCTTCATAGGTTTTAACACCTTGTAAGTGTTTGTTAAAATTCATATTTCACCTTTGACATACGAACCAAGCCATGTGACTTCAGAAGTATGTTTTTTTAATACTTGCTCAATAGCTCTATCATCAATATGACCGTAGATATCGATAAAAAACCAATAACCAAAGCCATCTTTATCTTTTGCAGGACGTGATTCAATTTTACTCATATTAATATTTGCTTCATCAAAATCAGCTAAAAAATTTACTAAAGAACCCGCACGTTTTGCATCTTTTAATCTCACAAAAAGTGACGTTTTATCTTCACCACTTTGAGCATTTTTAAAGTCACTTAATATAAAAAAACGTGTAATATTCAACTCAGCATCTTCAATATTTTCAAACATCGTAGGCACACCATAAAGCTTGGCAGCTATGTGCGAACAAATAGCTGCTGCTTCTGGGTCTTCTGCCGCTAAAATAGCTGCTTTTGCCGTTGATTCCACAGGTATCTGTTCAATATTTTCGAGTCCATGTTCTATTAAAAAGTCACGACACTGACCAAACCCTTTATCTTTTGAATAGATACGCTTAATGGCATCAAGGCGCATTCCTTTTGTTGCAAAACTCATGTGAATTGGCATATACAATTCTGCAACAATTTTAACCGAAGAGGCTGCGAGAAGATCTAGTGTTTCACCCACAACCCCATCACGTGAGTTTTCAATAGGAACCACACCAAATTTAGCACGAGAAGCCTCTAAACTTTTAAATACGGCATGAATAGAACCCAAAGAGAGATAGTCACTCATTGCACCAAAGCGTGATTCAGCGGCTTGATGTGTAAAACTCCCTTCCGGTCCAAGATAAGCAATACGTTCTGGTAATTCTAAGTTACGTGACACCGCAAAAACTTCCAAGTAAATAGCTTCAATAGCAGCCTCGTTTAAAAGACCTCCCATCTGCTTATTGCGTTTAGAGAGTCTGGAAATAATAGCTTTTTCACGTTCAGGACGATAAATAGCACCCCCAGATGCATGTTTAATTTCACCTACTCGCTGAACAACGTTCATACGCTTGTTAAGGAGTTCTAATAGGGTCTCGTCTAAAGTATCTATCGCCTTACGACAGTCATCTAATGTTTCTAAGGTTTTATCAGTTTTCATAGGGTGCCTTGGCTTTTATTTAACAAATTCTTCTTCTAGTGCAATTAAATCTTCATAGGTCTCACGACGACGGATCATACGGTCTTCACCATCACTCACAGCTACTTCTGCTGAGCGACCACGTGTATTATAGTTTGAACCCATTCCAAAGCCGTAAGCTCCAGCACTATGAACCACAAGAAGATCATTATGATTCATCATAGGGAGTTCATAGTTTTTAGCCAAGAAGTCACCACTTTCACATACAGGACCTACGATATCTGCTGTTGAAACTTCTGAAGTTTTATCCAGTGCTTCTATCTTGTGATAAGCTTGATAAAGACTTGGACGTAAAAGATCATTCATGGCGCCATCAACAACAACAAAACGCTTCTTGCCATTTTGTTTTTCATAAAGTACCTTTGTTAAAAAGTAACCTGCATTTGCTGTTAAAAAACGTCCCGGTTCACATAAAACAGTAATATCAAGACCTGTTAATGTTGAGAGAATTGCTTGAGCATATTCATAAGGTTCAATAGTCGTTTCATCATCATACTTAATACCTAAGCCGCCACCCACATCAAAAAACTTCAACTCTATTTTTAACACTTGAAGAGAACGCACTAAGTCAGCCACAATAATAGCCGACTCCCGAATTGGCTCAAGTTCTGTGAGTTGAGACCCAATATGAAAATGAATTCCAACAGGGTCTAAACTTGTAGCATTTTTAGCACGAATATACATACGTTTTGCTGTATCTAAGTCCACTCCAAACTTGTTATCATGAAGTCCTGTTGAGATATAAGGGTGTGTTTTAGGGTCAATGTTTGGATTAACACGGATACTGATACGCATACATTTTCCAAGTTCTTCAGCAATGATAGCAACACGTTCTAATTCAGCAGCACTCTCAACATTGATATATAAGATATCCGCTTCAATTGCTTCACGTATTTCATCATCACGTTTTCCAACACCTGAAAAAATAATTTTATATTTTGCCACACCGGCACGTAAGGCACGGCGAACTTCGCCAATAGAGACACAGTCTGCCCCTGCGCCTAAATCTGCAAAATGTTTAATAACACTCAAGTTTGAGTTTGCTTTAACTGCATAAGCCAAAATTGACTTACGTGCTTTAAAAGCCTCTTTTAGTGCTGCATATTGGGTGCTCATGTAGTCAAAATCATAGACATAAAGGGGGGTGCTATATTTGTTAGCTAATTCTTTAAAATTCATTATATTTGGTGCTCCTATAAAAAGGGAATTTTAACCAAAATGTACTTTAAAATCTGTTAATAGATAGAGGGCTTTTTTTTAGGCACGTGTTCGATGCACATACCACTGATACAGCGCACTAAAAAAGAGGAAAACAACAGGAGCGATTACCCCAACTTCACTTGATATTGTTTTATTATTTGAAAGTTCAATCATCGTAAAAAGCACACCCCAAACAAGTAGTGTTCCTAGTATCGCTCCAAAACTAAACAGAGAGACATTTAAAAAACGAGGGCTAATTGGTACAAAAAAGAAGATAATAACAATCAAAAAAGGCACAAAAAGAGGATAAACAAAGATCTTATACAAGGCACTTTTAACCCTATCAACATTGATTTTTTGACTTTCTAAAAGGGCAATAGCATCAATTGCATCTAAAATAGTATAGTTTACTTTTCCCTCATAAACTTGATCTAGTATTTTAGGTCGAAAGTTTTCTAAAAGTTTTAAATCTTCTTGTTCTTCGATTTCAACTCCTGAACTTTGCAGATTCAATTGCTCTGGTTTGCGAATAAGATGGGCCTTAGAAATATGCCAAAAATTATCATAATAGAAGGCACTTTTAGCCACAACAACTTCAATTAATGAGCTGTTTTTCACCGTAAAGATACGAACATCATCCGCTTTTTCTTGCAAAGGATAGAGTCTTCCAAAGTAGACATATTTATCTTCAAATGTAAAAAAGAGGTCCGAAGTGGGTTGAAGGTACTGTTGTGTTTGACGAATATTATTAGAGTACTCATCTGCTCGAGCAAAAGAGGTTGCATGAAGTGCAATAAAAAGAGCTACAATAACCGAAGAGACTACTAAAAATGGCTTTAACACATCCGTTTTAGAATATCCTAAGGCATACATAGCGACTAAGGCATTGGAGCGAATTAAGGCAAGTTTTGTGGCAATCATTGCAAAAATAAGCGCTAAGGGAAGTAACATATCCACGGCAAAAAATGACTTATACATCAAATATATCAATACAATATTGGCAGAATCTGGTAGTTCACTAGCATTGTCCATGTAGTCAAATCCCACCATAAATAAAACGAGGGCAAACATAATAACAATAAAGTAACGTATATAATGAGTGGCGATATAACGAAAATTTAACATAAAAACTCTGAGTAATAAAATTATTTAGTGCATCGTGCCAACACTAATGTGTTGTCTTGTATTTTCTTATTGTAACTGAAATTTTTTAATTGAGTATTGAGAAGCAACATCTTCCCATGAATCACTTAATAGCTTTTCAACCGCGTCTGCAGTATGCGAAATCCATTGAGGCAAATGTTTTTGTTCTTCAGCTGAAAAAGGTGCCAATACATAAGAAGCTACTTCACCTTTATTTGGGGGGCGACCAATACCCATACGAACACGTACATAATCTTTTGATATGGTTGAATCTGTCGACTTAAGCCCATTATGGCCTCCATGACCTCCACCAAACTTAAAACGTAGCGTACCAAAAGGAAGGTCTAAATCATCATGTATTACAACAACCTCATCTATTTTATAAAACTGTTTGACAGCTGTTATAGATTTACCTGATAAATTCATATAGGTTTGTGGTTTTAATAAAAAATGATTTTGAAACTTGAAGAGTTCGCCTTCGAATGCGGCTTTGGAGACATTAGTTGAAGTGTGACGACGTAACAGCTCGTCTATAAGCATAAACCCAATATTGTGTCGAGTTGTAGCATATGCCGAACCCGGATTACCCAGTCCGACAAAAAGCATAATTATTTCGCTTTAATAATACTTAGTACACCAACACGTTCTGTGTCAGTAAATGTAACGTTTTTGATTGCAGCTAAATCACGAATTAAACATGAGTCACCAACATCCATAGGTGTAACGTCTACAACAATGCTATTTGGAACATTCTCAATAGCTGCTTTAACACGTAAACGTTTTTTAGCAAGATATACTAAACCTTTGTTTTTAACACCTAGTGCTTCACCTTCAGCAATAACAGGAACCATATAATGTGTAACAAGCCCTTTAGCCGCTACCATTAAATCAACATGTAATAAGTTACCAGTCACTGCGTGTGAGTCATAACCTTGAACAACTACATCTAACTTTTTACCATCTAACTCGATAGCAAATGCTAAGGTCTCTTTATTACGAACTGCACGGATATACTCATTCATTTTGAATGCGGCATTGATGTTTTCAAAACCTTTACCGTAAATGTTCGCAATTAGATAACCATCTTTTCTAAGCGCGTTAGTACCCGCTTTTGTAATACTCTCTCTAATAATACCTTTTAACATAGGTGTCCTTAATTATAAAATAGGCGCGAATTGTACTAAAAATTGTATTAAAATAAGATAAAGGGAATTTAATATTGAGTTAAGGATTTGAAAAAGTCCGTAAATTAAACTGAAAAGTTTAAAAAAGTCCTAAGAGTAAATTTAAAAGTTTAGATTTAGTGCTAGTTGTGTCCTACTCAGACCAAACCCGTACACAGGTACGCCGAGAGTCTGAGTAGGACGCAAATAGTGCTGAAGCTAGACTTTTAAAGAGAAGATGTCTTCGTCTGTGAAGCCACCTTCTTCACCCTCTTTAGAAGGATCTTTAGCAGTAGTAGCCCCACCAGAGAGCCCTTCCATCTTAAGTTTCAAGTCAGATGGAGACGTTGCATAATTAAAAGCTTCTTCACGTGAAATCACCTTGTTTAAATAGAGATCTAAGATACCTTGGTCAAAACTTTGTGAGCCGTAAATCTCTTTACCCTCTTCAATAGTATCACGTATTTCAACATCACGGTTTTCCATAATCAATTGAGAGATACGTGGTGTTGCTACCATCACTTCGAGAGCAGCGGTACGTTTTCCATCAACCGTTGGAATAAGACGTTGAGAAACAACCCCTTGAAGTACTGAAGCTAAAGTCAAACGAATACGAGGTTGTTCTTCTGTTGGGAAGGTTGAGATAATACGGTTAACCGTCTCTTTAGCATCAAGTGTATGAAGCGTTGAAAACACAAGGTGACCGGTATCTGCCGCATGAAGTGCAATTTCAATGGTCTCCATATCACGCATTTCCCCTACCAAGATGATATCAGGATCTTCACGTAGTGATGCACGTAGCGCACGGCCAAAACTCAGACTATCTTGTCCAACACTACGCTGGTTTACAATACATTTTCTATCTTTATGAACAAATTCAATCGGATCTTCAATGGTAATAATATGTTTACGTTTTTTCCAATTAATTTCATTAATCAAAGCCGCTAGCGTGGTTGATTTACCCGAACCCGTAACACCTGTTACTAGAACCAATCCACGTTCAAGTGCTGTAAACTTACGAATAACACTAGGTAAGTTCAACTCTTCAATAGATAAAATCTTAACCGGAATCACACGAAATACTGCCGAAACACCTTCCATTTGAAAGAAAATATTAACACGAAAACGCGTTTTTTCATCATAAGGATAAACAAGGTCAAGCTCTTTTTGCTCTACAAATTCACTAAAGCGTGAACGTAATAACTCTTTGGCAAAAGTCAATGCATCATTATGCGATAAAATCTCACCTGAGAGGGGAATGATATCACCATTTATACGCGCACGAACAACTGAATTTGCTTTAATGTGAAGATCCGAACCCCCGGCATCAATCATACGTTTCAAATAGGCACGAATCTTTTTAAGAGTCTCAAAGGTTAACTTACTAACATCGACGTTGTTATTGGCTTGATTCACGATAAGGCCTCCAAAATTTCTGTAAATGCACCTTTAAAAGCTTCAAGTCCATCACGTATTTGCCCTTCTATCATTCCATCAAAGTCAACACCCGCATCTGTTATCTGCTGCATTAAAAGTGTAATATTTTCTTCCGAAATGGGTAGTGCAGCTGAACGAGCAGATGAGTTAATAAATGCTTTGATCGTTGCAATTGGTGCCGTGTTAACACTGTTAAAGGCTAAAAGCTCATCTACATAATAAGAGGCTTCAAGAACATCACCTTTAACTCCAGTTGAAGCAAAAAGAGTACGACAACCCTCCACTTGTTTTGCTTCGATAAGGTTATATATCGCCGCTGCATTATAGATACCGGCTAATGCTGTTGGAACATTCTTTTCTGCTAATACAACATCAAGGGCTCTATCTACACGAGATACAAAAACACTTATGACGGTAGAAACACTTTGACCTGCTACTGTTACGCCGCGTTCAAAAGCATCTGCACACGATATCGCTTGCGCTTGTGAAAAAATCAGTGTTGCATTCACTGGTATTTTTGCACTGACTAAGGCTTCCATAGCTTTGTAGCCTGCTTTAGTAGCAGGTACTTTTATCATGACATTAGGTCTATCAATCATTTTAAAAAGACGTTTTCCCTCAGCTATAGTAGCCTCTGCGTCATCGCATAAAAAGGGATCTACTTCGATACTTACAAAGCCATCATCATTTTTATCATAAAGAGGTCGTAAAATATCAGCTGCTTTTTGAATATCGTAAATGGCAACTGCCTCATACTTCTCTTTGGCACTTAAGTGTTTGAGTGATGCTAACTGTTCTTTATAAGCTGGTGAGTTTAAAATAGCATCTTTAAATATAGCAGGATTGCTAGTAGCGCCGTTAATAACGCCTTGAGAGATAAGCTCTTTAAACTCATTGTCAAGATAATCGCGTTCTATAAAGTCTGCCCAAAGCGAGAATTTCATCTGTGGAATGTACATGGTTATAACCTAATTGAGTAAAGTGGTTAAATTATAACTCAAACTTGTTATATCTTCTTTAAAAAAAGTAATCCAAGCTCAATTTGAATGTATTCCACTCTTCTTGCGTAATTGAGGCATCTTTTTGCATATATTTATAACTAAGCTTAAGTGCTAAGTCATTATAAAAACGAATATTTTGAGAGACAATGACCGAAGCCTGTTGTTTTCCTGTATCATAGGCACGATACGTGCCTTCAATATTGGTCTTGAACATCTTTGATTCATAGGTAACCAAACCAACACTACCACCAATACCTGCAACAAACTCTGACTCTACATAAAAGAGAGGATCTACCATAAAGTAGAGATATCCATACTCATTACCCCAAGAGTAACCCCCACCAATAGAAGTCATAAAGTTACTGTTTTTATCAAGGTAGTCAGTGTCAAACCCACTTTTCATACGCCAAGAAAAATGCTCGAAAAAGTCGCTTCTAGGAGCAATGGAAACAATAGAAAGCAAAGTGAGTTTTTCTAAATTAACCGCTCCCTCTTCATATCGCAAAAGTACATCTAAAAACTCTATCTGAGTACCTCGCATATAGCCCACGTCGCTATCATAAATATCGTGGTTTGCGGGACGCCATCCAAGAAACTGCACAGGTGTACCATTTCGCCATCCAGATTCTGCTACAACACGTGTTGCCTGATGCCCTTCAAGTGGATTATAGGGCTCTTTAATTTTAATAAGCTCACCCTTACCTAAATGGGCTCTAGCGGTCAAAATTTCTCTTGAATATGCCAGATAGTTCTCTTTTGAAAGATCTCCACTCATATAGTTATACTGGTTTAATTCCGAAGCGGCTTCAAGCGTATAGCGCTTTTGTTGAACTTTTGTTTTATTACTATCGATGTAAGTAGAGACATCTATCTTCCCTTGTGCCATTAGCAACGCATCTTCACGTCCTTGCACATCTAAAACATCTTCATAAGCTAAAAGCGTTGTACGTTTTGAAGGGCGATAATGAAGTTCTTTGACGATGCCACTTTTATAAATGCTATGCACCGTTTCAGGAGGAATTACAAAGTACGTAAAGTCCTCTCTCAAATGGATGCTAGGACGGGCTATTTCAATAAACCACAACATATTATAGGAGCAGTTTTCATCAAAGAAGTAGTACCATGAGTAGGTGTCTTTCAACTCCCAGATATGACGTACCATCTGCATCACCTCATCAGGCTTTAAGTCAAGGTCATACTCCCAAATATCTCTTTGGTCACTGTCTCGGTACTCTTTTAATTTTTCGTAATAAGGAAGTAGTGAATAGGTCCCATAATATCCACCTACAAGTCCTTTTACTGCAAATAACATTCCGTTCTCTTTTGTCGGATCAGCATCTGCTGCATAATTAATAGCATATGAGAGCATTTTAGAGTCGTATGAAGAATCAATACGTAAAAAAGTATGTCCAAACATTGAGGCAGGAGAGTTAACATGGGCAGAAGGAAAAACCAAACTAACTGCTTGAGGATCCATACGTTTAACTAAGTTGTCAAACGTAGCACAATGAACTTCAGGCAAATTTTCTAAGTGAAGTTCTTTTTGCAGCCAAAAAAGCCGTGCCGGAAATTTACAAGCCGTAGCATTATCATCAAGAGCTGTTTCATGATAGAGAGCATAAAGCGTTGCATCCAATTCAGCCTTTGGATTTTCATAGCCATCAGGTGCAAAAAAGAAGTTTTTATCATCAATTTCGCTTTCACTATCAGTACTTGGCATGTGTAGCAAAAGATGCCAATACCTACTTTGAGAAAGTTTTTGTTTATCTGCTTGATTGATATAGTAATCTACATTCGTCGCTTGAAGCGTTAAAAATAAAAACATAAGGGTTATAAAGAGACGTAACAAAGAGGTAAAACCTTTTAAAAGTGGGTAAGAAGTATGCGTGAGTAAGAGTTACAAACGGGAACCCGTTTGTAAGTTGTTCTAGCTAGCAGAAATAGTATCTAAAACTGTAGACATTTTCACATCATCAGTTGAGTAGATAGATTTGTAGTTAGTTTGTAAAGAGGCAGAAAATGCTGCTTTATCATCAACATTTAAAAGTTCAGCTAGTGTGTCAATTGACTCACCATGACCCATTGCGATCTCTTTTGCAAGTTGATCCATATTTGATGCAACAAACTCAGAAGCACGTTCATTCATAACGAATTTAGTTTTTGTACAACCCGAAGTACCTGAAGTAATACCGAAAGTTTGATTACCTGATGTACCATTTGTTGTAGCTTGTAATGCAAGCATTACTGCTGATGAATCATCTTTAATAATCATCGCACCTAAACCACAACCTGTTTGACCGTTTGGTGATGCGAATACTGCTGTACTTAATGCTGCTACTGCAACTACACTTGCTAAAATCTTTTTCATTGGAACTCCTAATTTTGATAAAGTCAGTATAGGAACTTTAAACTTAATCTTTTATTAGATTTCATTATCTTTTAACAAATTTGCACTAACATGCCATATATGTGATGAAATGTCCATTGTTGTTGCATTTTGTAACCTTTGTAAAAAGTAGTCACGACTCACTTCAATCGCTCCTAAACTCTTTAAGTGCTCCGTAGGAATTTGGGCATCAATAAAGTCATAACCCCAATCTTTCAAATGCATAATCAAAGTTGCAAAACCCACCTTAGAAGCATCATTGACATCAGCAAACATCGACTCTCCACAAAAGACACCGCCAATAACTACCCCATATAAACCACCAACAAGTTTATCGTCTTGATAAACTTCAACACTATGGGCATATCCCATTCCGTGTAGGTTTTCATAAGCTTCTATTACCTCAGGAAGTATCCATGACCCATGCTGTCCTGGACGGGATTTGCTGCCGCAACGTCGAATCACTTCTGAAAAGTTAGTATCAAAACGTACTTCAAAATGTTTCATTCGCTTTTTAAGTGACTTTCGAAATTTAAAGTCATTTAAGTTAAGAATGAGTCTTGGATCGGGGGACCACCAAAGGATAGGATCACCTTTTGAATACCAGGGAAAAATACCACTACGATAGGCAAGCATTAACCGTGATGGAATCAAGTTGCCACCAAAGGCAAGAATTCCATCTTCATCAGCTAAACTTGGATGGGGAAAAGAGAGTTCATGGGTATTAAGTTGATGAATCATTCACTGTATGAAAATGTTAAGCCATCTTCGTAGTCAACATTTACATTACCACCATTTTTCAACTGACCAAATAGAATTTCATTAGTCAAGGCATCTTTAATTTTTTCTTGAATAACACGAGCTAATGGACGGGCACCCATAGCCTTGTCATAGCCCATTTCAGCAACATAACCTATTGCTTTGTCTGTTAAGCTAATAGTAATTTTCTTCTTTTTCATATCGCTGTTAAACTCTGCAATAAATTTACGTGCTATATCTTCAACAACCGCTATTTCAAGAGGAGCGAACTCCACAGTAGCATCTAAACGATTTCTAAACTCTGGTGTAAAAAACGACTTCATCGCTTCACCACGAGAGAGTGAACTATCTGCATTAAAGCCCATAACATTACGTTCACTTGCACCAATATTTGACGTCATAATAAGTACAACATTTTTAAAGTTTGCCTTGAAACCGTTGTTATCCGTAAGACTTGCGTTATCCATTACCTGAAGTAAGATATTGATCAATTCAGGATGTGCTTTTTCAATTTCATCAAGTAAAAGTACCGTATAAGGATGCTTTTTAATCGCTTCAGTTAAAAGCCCACCTTGTTCGTAACCTACATAGCCTGGAGGTGCACCAACAAGACGCGAAAGGGCATGTTTCTCCATATATTCACTCATATCAAAACGCTCAAAATGGACACCTGTAATTTCCGCTAGCGCACGAGCGAGTTCTGTTTTACCAACACCGGTTGGTCCTGAGAACACAAATGAGGCGATAGGTTTATTATCTTGAAGCAATCCTGCACGTGAGCGTTTAATCGCTTGTGCTACTTTTTCAACCGCACCATCTTGACCAATCACTCTTGTTTTTAAATCCGCTTCGAGAGAGGCTAGTTTTTCAACATCATCTTCACCAATACGAGAGGTCGGAACCCCTGTAATTTTTGAAATAATAGCTTCTATATCGTGGGGTGTAACCGTAGTACGTTTTTTCTTTTTAAGATGAAACGAAGCACCTGCTTCATCCATTAAGTCAATTGCAATATCGGGTAAAAATCGGTCTGTAATATATTTTTTAGAAAGGTCCACAGCTGCACGAAGGGACTTGTCGGTATAACGCAGACCATGATGATCCTCATATTTGTTACGAAGCCCTTTTAAAATTAAAAAGCTATCCTCTTTAGAAGGCTCTTCAACATTAACCTTAGCAAAACGACGGCTTAAAGCACGATCTTTTTCAAACACGTTTCGGTACTCAGCATAAGTTGTCGCACCCATACACTTAAGTTCACCCGAAGCTAAAGCAGGTTTAAGTTGATTTGACGCATCCATACTTCCACCATTAACAGCTCCCGCACCCACTAAAGTGTGAATTTCATCAATAAAAAGAATAGCATTATCCTCTTTTTTCAACTCGTCAATAACACCTTTTAAACGTTTTTCAAAATCACCACGGTACTTTGTTCCGGCTAACATCGCACCCAAATCAAGTGCATAGATAGGGGCATCTTTAATAATTTCAGGAACATCATCTGTTGCTATACGTAAGGCAAGACCTTCGGCAATCGCTGTTTTACCAACGCCGGGTTCACCAACTAAAAGTGGATTATTTTTTTTACGACGACAGAGTGTTTGTACAACACGTTCAATTTCATCACTACGTCCGATAACCGGATCAATTTTCCCATCTTTTGCCGTTGCAACTAACTCTATCGTATATTTTGAAAGATCACTTTCATCCTCTTGAGATGTTGTTGATGTCTCAATATCTCGATGCGAAATCACCTCTAAAATATCTACACGGGAGATATCAAAGTCTTCTAGTAATTGATATGAAAAGGTATGTTTCTCTTCATACAAGGCTGCCATTAAGTCACCCACATCCGCTTGCGTCTTTTGAGCACTTTGTATATGACGAATCATCTGATCAATCAAACGTGAGAGTGCAACAGTCTCAAAAGGTTCTTGATGAACATCTTCAGGAAGCGCTTCCATCTCCGCACTAAGGTAGTTTCCAAGTACTTCACGCATCTGTTGGGCATCACCCCCACACTCTTTTAAAATATCAATACCCTCATTAGAACCTAACATGGCAAAAAAGACATGTTCAATAGTCAAATATTCATGACGTTGGTCTTTAGCATAAGAGAGGGCTTTTTGAAAAATACTGTTTAAATCTGCTGATATCATTATGCTTCCTCCATAGTTGCTTTAAGTGGAAAGCCTTGTTCACGTGCTAACTTACTTACCTGCATGAGTTTTGTTTCTGCAACTTCATAAGTATATACACCACAAAGTCCACGATCTTTTTTATGTATTTCTAACATGATTTTTTCGGCGGCATGGTAGTCCTTATGAAAAATACCCATCAACACCTCAACAACAAAGTCCATAGAGGAGTAGTCATCATTTAATAAAAACACCTTATAGTGTTTTGGTTCGGCTAAAGAGAGTTCACCCTCTAGTTCGTACTCTTTTTTTGTACTCAAATTTTTTCCTATATGTCACATAAAGTCATTTTTTATACATCTCTTTAGACAGATGTATAAATGATGTAATAATTTAATAGATAATATAACTATCTTTGGGTGTAGTTTTGCTTAAGATTAGAATTTATTGAAAAGTTAGAAGAATTGGGTGCTTCGCACCCTAAGATATCACCATCCACGCACACGAGAGTGGCATGAACTACATTGACGCATTAAAAGCGCAGAAGACTCTAATGCAGCATCATAATCTTTAGCTTTCATAGCTTCATCTACTTCATTAGCATACTCAACTATACGGCGAAGACTTTTCTCACCAAATTTATAAGCATAAGCAGTATCAGCAGGAAGATAGCTTTTTAAATCGCCCTTTGATTTAATCGAATCAACACCTTCTTTGATATATTTCACACCTTCATCAACATTATCAAGGTAGTTGTATAAAAGGCCATTCATAATTAATCCCATGCCATCTGCCATATGTTTCATATCACTAATACGCGCTTTTTTCTCATCAGCAAAACTCGAAGTCACCAACAAGGTCATCGCTAAAATTAAAACAATTTTTTTCATCTCTTTTTCCTTTAGTACTGAATAACTTCTTTAGTGTATTCTGTTAACGCAACAGTTGGTACACTAATTGAAACAAGCTTTTTAGCCTTACGTTTTCCACCCCATTGTTCTTTAAACTCAGAACGGAAACTTTTAAAATAATCATGGAACTTATCAGCACCGAGTACTGCAACCGCCCAAATAGTATCATCTGCAGCATGTTCTAATACAATAGAGGCAAGCGGTTGTGGTGCAGGTCCACTTAAGTTCGCTGCACCACGACGTGGATCATAAGCGGAGAGGTGTGAACCACAAACAATAACACCACCTTCTTTATAGGCCATTGTTGTTTTGTTTTTAGGAACATAGGAGATAAAACTATCTACTTTATTGGCATGGGTTAGTTGATGTGGACAGATAGCAGTATACGCTACAACCGATTGATTTTTACCAATAGCCCCACTCCAAACATACTCTTCACCATCTTCACTTTTAAGGGACACTTCACTATCCGCCTTATCTGCAAGGTTTATTAAAAAACAAGGAGTTGCAGCATGTGGATAATTAAACACATATGTTTTTTCTACCTCTAAGTCCCCTGCTTTTACAGGTGAACCATCTGTTTTAACCAATTGCACTTTTTCATATGCCTTATAAAGTTGACCATTGTCAGCATATAAGGTTTGTCCTATTGTGGAAGGGTTAACAGCGACTACAGCAGCTCCAGCACCCATCACACGTAAAAAATCACGTCTTTGCATCTTATCTCCTATAGTGGTTAAAATATAAAAAGAAAAACACTCTTGCGAAGTATTTTACTTTTCATATTTACAGCCGAAGCTGTAAAAAAATGCGCTCTAAGAGAACATATCGCGGTACATACCTTTCGCCCACTCAAAAAGAGCCTTACCATTGTTTGAACCTGTTTTGCCTTTCCAAATTTCATTGGTAGCAGCATTAGCAAAAGCGAATGCTTTTGTTTTTTCATTGTAAGCATAACCTGCATTAACAGAAATTGCTTGTGTCGGATCAACAGAAATTGCTGAGTAACAAACAGTAAGTGGAGATTCCCACTCTGTTTTATTACCATTAATTTTACCAGCAATAACTTTTGCAACGTAATGCCCTTCAGAGTTTGAAGTGTTACCTGATTTTGAGAAGCCCATTGGACGCGCATCACCGGTAACAAAGATATTTGTTTCGCCAATAACTTCGTAAGTAAACGGATTAATGTTTCCTTCTTGTTTATTGAATACACTATCTTTAGCAACACCAGCGATTTCAAGGATTTTAGCACCACGTACATGAGGATAAAATGCTGCATCTGCAAAAGGAATAACTTCATCAAAGTCATCTGTAATAGTTTTCTTATCAAGATCAAAAGACTCAATCTTAATTCCAGGACGATAATCAAGATAATCACCGTATAGCTCTTTAAATGCTGAACCAAAACCTTGGGCTTTAATCGTAATTCCATTGTTCTCATCAAGAAGAATAACCTTACCTTCAATACCTTCACGTTTGAAATAATCTGCGATTAAACAAGCACGTTCATATGGTGCTGGTAGACAACGATAGTTTCCACCAGGAACAGTCATAATGAAGTTACCACCCTCAAAGTCAAGAACTTTATTACGTAAAGTAAGGTGCTCTGAACCTGGGATAAAACCAGCTGGATATTCAGAACGAAGACGTGATTCTAGTGCGATATCACCTTTTGTCCAACCTGAATAATCATAGTCAATACCTGGAGCTAGTACAAGGTAGTCATAGTCAATATTACCATTACTTGTTTGAACAACTTTGGCACCTTTATCAACACCAACAACAGTTGCATTAAAATATGTATAGTTATTTTCACGTGCTGCTTGAAGATAATCATGTGTTAAGAATTCTAAATCAACTGCACCAACAACCCAAAGGTTACTTAGTGGACATGATATAAACTCTGCGCGTTGTTCTACTAAAACAACATCTGCATTAGGCGCAAACTTTTTAGTATATTTAGCAATAGATAGTCCTGACCATCCACCACCAACGACAACAACACGTGGTCCTTTAGCATCAACTAAGGGAGCCTTTGTTCCTACCCCTACTGATGAACCTGATGCTGCTGCACCACCTTTTGCTTCTGGTGAAGAAGATGATGTACAACCTGCGACTGCGATAGCTGCAGCTGCCACTCCTGAAAATTTCATTGCGTCTCTACGAGTAAATGCCATGAATAACCCCTTGTTAAGATTTGTTATTAACTGTATCAAAAAAAATAGTAGCAGTTCTTTGCTTAAACGAGTTTTAATATTATAAAGACTTATCTTATAGTCATTATAATAATTAGTTTATTATCACATTGATATCACAATATAATAATAACAAATCCCTATTTTCAGGGAAATATCATCTAATTTATGTGATATATTTTTTTATCACACATATTTATTTTAAAGTTGTTAGTTCATTTTTGAAACACATTTTGAAATTTTTTTATAAAAAAGAGAGAGGATACATAAACACAGTTATGTGATTTATGTTCCTAAGTTGTTATTTTATTGCAGCTGCTTGTAGAAAGTCATTAATAATATCTTGAGGATTTTCAAGACCAATAGAAATACGAATTAATCCTGGTGTAATACCAAGGAAAAGACGAGTCTCTTCATCAAAATCACTGTAAATTGTAGATGCCATATGAAGGGCTAAGGTACGAGAGTCACCAATATTTGCAGTAATTGTTGCAAGTTTAGAACGACGTAAAAACTCATATGCCGCTTCAGGTGTTCCCATATCTATTGTCATCAAGGTCCCACAACCATCAGAGAACTCTTTTTTATAACGTTCATGATGAGGATGCTTTAGTAAAACAGGATGGTCTACCTTAACACCTTTTTCATCTAACGCTAAAGCAATTGTTTCAACACTCTGAACAATTCTATCCATACGAAGAGGTAATGTTTCCATACCAAGAAGCGTCAAGTAACTTGCAAAAGCATTGGCACTCATACCAAAGTCACGCATTGCACGTTTTTTAGAGTTTGCCACCAGTGCCATTTTGCCCATTTTTTTAATAAACTTATGAATATCACTGTAACGTTCTGTTTTAAACTTATCATCATTTTCATTGATCGCACGAAAAACAGCCGCACCACCAAGAGCAGAAGCATTACCACTAATAATTTTAGTGGTAGAGTAGACCACAATATCTGCACCTATTTTTAAAGGTGCAATACTTAGTGGCGTAATAGTGTTATCTACTATTAAGGCAACACCATGTTTATCTGCCATCGCTGCAATACGTTTGATATCAGGAAGACGCATATTAGGGTTACCCACGCTTTCTAAAAACATCACCTTGGTTTTATCTGTAATAGCCGCTTCAATATTGGCAAATTCATCTACATCAAAAAATGAAGTACTAATACCAAAACGGTTTAATGTCTCTGTAAATAGTGCATAAGTCCCACCAAAGAGACCGCCAATAGAGATAATTTCATCACCATGACTCACAATAGACATCACCGCCAAAGAGGTCGCCGCCATCCCAGAACTTGTCACAACGGCACCAACACCACCATCCATCTTAGCAATCATCTGCTCAAGTTGTGAACCACTTGGATTTCCCATGCGTGCATATAAGGGCTGTTTAACACTCCCATCAAAAATACCCTCAGCTATTTCAGGTGTACCATAACCATAAGAAGCAGAAGGTGTAATACTAGGGCTGATCGCGCCCTCTTTTTTACCAATGTCTTGGACAAAAGTCGTTGAAAATTCTTCAAAACGATGCATTATTAAAACCTTATTTATTATATTGATGAAATTATAGCTAAACTGAGTCAATGATAAGCGTGTTATAATCACAGAAAATATAGGAATTTTTATGGCGAAAAGAATTTTTATCACTGCCACAAATACCGATGTCGGTAAAACCTATACCACTATAAAACTCCTACATTTTTATGCAGAGATGGGTTTAAAGGTAGGTGTTATTAAACCTCTAGAAACAGGCGTTCAGGCTGCTCCAATTGATGGAACACTTCTTTTTAAAACGATTTGTGAGCTTAACCCAGCTATGGCTGTTTTGAGTATCAACGATATCGTTCCTCTACAGTTTGAGCTTCCTGCTGCACCCTATATTGCAAACCATGCAAAACCTATTGACTTTAATGCCATTGATGCTGCTTTGGAAAAAGTTGAAGCCTTATGTGATGTTTTACTGATAGAAGGGGCGGGAGGTCTTTTAGTTCCTCTGGATAAAACACATATGATTATTGACCTTATCCCCTACTTTAAGGCTAAAACACTTTTAGTCTCTCATGGTGATTTAGGCTGTATTAATGATACCCTTCAAAACATTCAAACCCTTAAAAATGCAAAAATTGACTTCCAATGGGCTATTAATTGTAAAAATTATAAAAGTTTTGAAAAGGTCTCAAAACCTTACTTTGACGATACTTTTAGTAGTTATTTCATCATCAACTCAAACTTTCGTGATTTAGCTAAAACACTATTATAAGATTTTGTGTTATTATTGATGTATGAAACGACATCTTTTACTTTCACTTTTATCAAGTTCATTGTTACTCGCAAGTAGTGCCAATGTTGATGAGCTCTTTGAACTCTCACTAGACGACCTAATGAGTATTCAAGTAAATGATGTCACACGAAAAAATGAAGCCCCCTTCAAAGCCACCTCTGCACTCTATACTATATCTTCCGAACAGATCCGTCGTAGTGGTGCCAACAATATTCCTGAAGCACTACGTTTAGTACCGGGAGTCCATGTTGGACGTATAAGTGGATCTGAGTATGCTATTAGTATTCGTTCCGTTAATACCGCTCTCTCAGATGATGTTTTAGTGATGATTGATGGTCGAGAAGTATTTAACCGCTTTTCAAATGGTACCCACTGGGATAGTATTAATTATGTTTTAGAAGATATTGACCGTATTGAAGTTATTCGAGGACCAGGCGGATCACTGTGGGGGAGCAATGCCTCTAACGGTATCATTAATATCGTTACTAAAAAAGCAACGAATACACAAGGAACACTATTTAGTGTTCGTGTCGGAAATGCACAAGATAAAGTTAATGTATCAGCTCGAAGTGGTTTTGGTGATGATAGTAGTTATACAAGACTCTATGTTACAGGTAAAAATGTTCAACGCTCTAATATAAAAGCAACACAACAACCTGCTTATGATGGTGAAAACTTTTCACAAGTCGGATTTCGCCACGATAGTGAAAACTTTAGTATTCAAGGAGATATCTATTCGGGTACGGTTGAAAATACTAGCTATAAAACAAACTTGAATACATTTACCAAAGAGTATTTTCAAGATACCGTTAAAACTCAAGGGGGCAATATACTCCTTCGTTATCAAATACAAGACAATATTAAGATTCAAGCCTTCTACGACTTTACCTCACGAAAAAGACAAGATAAAACAAATGAATATCATAATATCGATTTAGATTATCAACAAAATGAAGTATATCAAAGTCAACATATCTTATTTGGATTTGGAGGTCGTTTTACACAAAATAACTTTAACTATAAACTTCAAAACTCTCCCGTATTTGCTGTAGACCCACTAACTCGAAATGATTATATAGGACGACTCTTTTTCCAAGATGAAATACAATTAAATGATGTCACCATTACTCCTGGTATTAAGTATGAATATAACACCATTATAAATTCTCAATTCCAACCAAGCTTAAAATTGGGTTGGTATCCAAAAGAGAACCTTTCATTATGGGCATCATATGCACGCACAGTTTCCACACCCTCACGTAGTACTATTGATGGATATCTTGATTTTGGTTCTTTTAGTGTTCCTATTGGCTCAAATATCACAGGAGAAACACTCAAAGCCAATACTCAAAATGTTTACGAATTAGGTGGTCGTATCAAACCTTCAGATAGTACTTATATTGATATAGCCAGTTTTTATAATGACTATATTAATGACTTTAGCGATATTGAAAAAATTTATGGTGTCGAAACAACTTTTATCTATGAGCCTTCTCCTCAACTGCTAACAGAATTATCTTACACTTATCAAGAAGGGTTTAAAGAAGACACCTCTCCTTTAATAGATTTACATAAACATATGCTTACTGCACATGTTAATTATACTCCTCAAAACAGATTAGAAACAGACTTATATTATTACTTTTATTCAGAAGTAACAGGTGTTGATGCTTTACATCGTATTGACTTTCATATTGGATATCACTATACACCTGCTTTATATATCGCACTATTAGGTCAAAATATTTTAGATGAAAAGCACATCGAAGCCAATCAAGATTTAACAAAACAGGTCAATACGTACATAGAGCAATCTATTTTACTCCAAGCTACTCTCTCTTTTTAACTCCCTTTGCTATAATTAGCTAAAAAAAGGGAAGTGATGCAACATTTAATTCGTACCGATGACTTTAGTATAGATGAGATTGAAGCCATATTGGATGATGCTAAAACATTTTCTCATGGTGGTTTTTTTGATACCTTAAAAGAGAAGATAATTATCACACTCTTTTTTGAAAACTCTACCCGTACTAAAAGCTCTTTTGAAATTGCCGCAACTCGTTTGGGCGCAAGAATGGTACACCTCGATGTCGCTAAAAGCTCCACTAAAAAAGGCGAAACCTTAGTTGATACTGCAACTAACTTAGATGCAATGGGACCCCATGCCATCATCGTACGCCACTCCAATGCAGGGGTTCCCAAAATCCTCTCTAACCACACAAAAGCAACCATAATTAATGCTGGCGATGGGGCACATGCTCACCCGACACAGGCGCTACTTGACCTTTTTACATTACGTCAACATTTTGGAAACTTAAAGGGTAAACGTATTGCCATTGTAGGCGACATTAAAAACTCACGCGTCGCTAACTCTAACATTGAACTACTCAATCGTTTTGGTTTAGACATCACCCTTGTTGCACCACCTCAGTTCCTACCAAAAACCGGACTTAAAACATCACATCATCTAAATGAAATCATTGACAATGTTGATGCTATTATGAGTTTACGAACACAAACAGAACGTCACTCACAACAGAGTTATGCCTCACTTAAAGACTATGCAAGTGACTTTTGTATTACTAAAGAACTTGTTGGCGATCGCGATATCATCATACTTCACCCCGGTCCAGTCCATCGTAATATTGATATTGATGATGCCCTTTTAGCTGATGAACGTTGTAAAGTACTCGACCAAGTCACTAATGGTGTTTCAATTCGTATGGCGGTACTTAAAAAACTCATTAATGTATAAGCAACTCACCGACTATACTTCCAAAGGAATTCCTTTCCTTTTTTACACAGATTTTAAGGGAGAGAAAGTACATTGCATCAAACTTGAGTCCTTAAAAAAAGAGGATATTGAGTACTCATTTAAAACACCGCTTATACATCAAAACACCCCTTTAAAAAAAACACCAGAGACCCTACAAGCCTACCAAAAAAAGTTTGATTATGTCATCAACAAGATAAAAAGTGGTGAGACATACTTACTAAACTTAACACAAAAAACACCTATAGAAACGGACTTAACCCTAAAAGAGATTTTCTCACGAGCCCACGCTTCCTTTAAACTACGCGTCAAAGATGAATTTGTCTGTTTTTCACCCGAGTCATTTATACATATTGAAAACAATATCATCTCAACTTTTCCGATGAAGGGAACCATTAATGCAGCCCTTCCCAATGCAAAAGACACAATTTTAAACAATACTAAGGAACTTGCCGAACATGTAATGGTAGTGGATCTCTTACGAAATGACCTTAGCATCGTAGCAAAAAAAATTAAGGTTGAAAAATTTCGTTACATCAATAAAATAAAAGCAGGTAATAAAGAGCTCCTTCAAGTCAGCTCACATATTAGCGGAACATTACCTTCAAATTGGAAAGAGAACTTCGGAGATATATTAAAAAACTTACTACCCGCAGGCAGCATTAGCGGTACACCTAAAAAAAGTACGGTACATATTATTGAGTCCATAGAAGGGTTTAGTAGAGATTACTTTTGCGGTGTCTTTGGTGTTTTTGATGGTGCTTCAATCCAATCCGGCGTCATGATCCGTTTCATAGAAAATGAGGATGGGAATTTATACTACAAAAGTGGTGGAGGTATCACCCTTGACAGCGATTTAGGTTCCGAATATCAAGAGTTTATTGACAAAATCTATATTCCCTAACACTATTAAACTATAACAAGTTATTATATATAAATGATAACTATTTTGATAACTTCAGCTGTTTTATCAACACTTGCAATACTCCATATCTATCTCTTTCAAAAAGAGTATAGCCCTCCTGACATCCCTACTCTTAGTAAATTAAATGCATTTATCATCTTTACAATAGCATCTCTACTAAGTTACCAAAGTTATATAAACATTAATATCGATATTATTCCTATTAAAATTTATATAATTTTACTCATTACACTAGTGCATCTCATTCTAGTTTTACAACCAATGAAATATATTGACCAGCTCATTCAAAATATCGTAGTAACAGCTATTATAGGTATCCTTGTGTATTCAAAAGACACCTACAATATACCAAAACTAGAGAGTATTCCATCACTATTTACCGTATTGCTTATAATCAGTACTATCTTGTTCCTAAAATTTTATGATAAAAAAACAAATATAATATATCTAATAACAGTCAATCTTATTTTCTTCATCTTTTTAATTACACAGCACCTATATACACTAGCACTCTACCAATTCACCGTAATACTTTTAACAACTGCATTTACAATAATCCATAAAAATCAGATAAACAAAAGAGTGATAACCTACTTATGCATCAGCTATTTTATATTTTATAACCAATTATTAATCCAGATATTTGCGCAAGAGAATTACTATTTATACTTTATAACACTTCAGATTCCGTTAGTACTCATATATAGACTAATGCTACAAGACACAATAATTGATATCAACTACCATCACTCCATATATTCAGTTCTACTAATAACGCTACTAGCAATAACACACATACAAAACACACCCTACAACCTAGCCCACTCCACCATACTAAACAATTGGATTGATATATCCACATCAAACAGCTATATAACCCCTACAACATCATGGACAATTACACTACTTCATCTAATAACATATCTATTTATCATCAAAATAATACAAATATATAAAAGAGAATCACTTTATAGGTAGAAGAGCAGAAAAGTCAATCGATTAATCCGATAGAAAACCTCTACCGAGATTAAGATGAGAGACGTAAGCAAACGACCATTTCTGGTCGTTTGTAGTCTCGGAACCAGAGCTGTTATACCTTCAGGTATCAGCGTCGGAAGTAAGTAGTACTATCAGTAAAGAACTAA
>Ga0256826_1000018_pt1 | contig 72846 bp, 79 predicted proteins | sample CV79metaG_FD_185975 | JGI IMG/M metagenome (GOLD analysis project Ga0256826, IMG submission 185975) | Hydrothermal vent microbial communities from East Pacific Rise, Pacific Ocean - CV79 | ecosystem: Environmental > Aquatic > Marine > Hydrothermal vents | place: Pacific Ocean: East Pacific Rise...
AAGGTGTTAGATATATATTATTTGTTCCATCAGTTACACCTGTATATGAACCAACTACTGCTCCACCCTCGCCAGGAATAAGTTCTTCCAAATATACGGTACTACTATTTACAGTAGAAGTGTTCAGCGGTGCTGAAAATTCTAAGCGTACTTTTTGTGCTATTGAAAATATATCCCCATTACTAGGACCACGCTGAATTGAGAACTGTGTTGTTTGTGAGTTTTGACTCTTATCATTTTGGTTATTTCCACAACCAAAGAAAAATAAGAAGGTCAAAAGAGTGAGGGGAAGATATTTGTTCATATTTAAACTCCATAACTTATATACCTAATTATAGAGCTTGTTAGTTAAAACCATACTGAAATAGTTAATAAATGTTAAACTATCCTTATCATAATTGGTCTTGCATTCACGAAGTCAAGTGATTCAAGAGCATCTATCATAGACTGAATATTACTCTCTTTAGCGATATGAGTAGAGATTAGAAGGTTAGCACTTGAGTTATCACTTGGACGTTGAAGCATTGTTTCTATAGAGATATTTTTCTCTTCAAATATTTTAGTGATTCTAGCTAAAACACCAGCTTTGTCACTTACATTTACACGTAAGTAGTATTTTGACTCTATGTTTGCAGATGGTTTAAGAGTAAGTTTACTCCCTTCCATAGGTCTGTTAAATCCAAGCATTGGAGTAGACTTTCCACTTCTTGCGATGTCAATGATGTTGGCAACAACAGCAGATGCAGTAGCATCTCCACCAGCACCTGGTCCACAGTAAAGTGTTTCACCAACCTTGTCACCAACAACACTTATGGCGTTTAAAACACCATCTATCTTAGCTATCATCTCTTCTTGTTTAATAAGACAAGCATGAACACGAAGCTCAACTTCATTTCCATCTTTTTTAGCGATACCAAGAAGTTTAATAGCATAGCCAAACTCTTTGGCAAAAGCGATATCTTCACTTCTTACATTATCAATACCCTCGATGAGAATATCTTCAGGTTTAGCATCAATACCGTAAGCGATAGAAGCTAAAATAAGAAGTTTGTGGGCAGCATCAAAACCACCAACATCAAAAGATGGATCAGCTTCAGCATAACCTAAATCTTGTGCTTCTTTAAGTATCGCATCATATGAAACACCATTATTTGTCATCTCTGTCATCATATAGTTACAAGTACCATTCATGATACCCATGATAGACTCGATGTGATTAGCTGAAAGACCATCACGAAGAGCATTGATGATAGGAATCCCACCAGCCACAGAAGCTTCATACTCAAATGCTATATCTTTAGCGATAGTTTGGAGTTCATAACGGTGGTAAGCTAAAAGTGCTTTGTTAGCAGTAACAACTGCTTTTCCAGCGTTTAGAGCTTTTTTAACTACTTCAAAAGGCTCTTCAACCCCACCCATAAGTTCAACTACGATATCAATTTCGCTATCTTCTAAAACATCATTAACATTGTCAGTGATGATAATGTCAAGACCTCTATCTTTGTTTAGGTTTTTAACGACTCCGCTTTTTACAATGATATCTACACCAGCACGAGCAGAAATCACATCTGCATTGTCCCTAAGTATCTCAGCTACACTTGTTCCAACAGTTCCAACACCAATTATTCCAACTTTTATCATCTATTCGCCTTCTTCTTGTTTACAGTTATCGAACTGTTTTAAAAACTGTTTTATATTCTTTGCAGCTTGACGGATACGGTTATCATTTTCAATGAGAGCAATACGTACATAACCCTCACCACTATCACCAAAACCAATTCCTGGAGCCACAGCGACACCAGCTTCTTTGAGTAAGCGTTTAGAAAATTCTAGGGAACCTAGATGTTGTACACACTCTGGCATTTTAGCCCAGGAGAACATACTTGCTTCGTTTTTTACTATGTGCCAGCCAGCACGGCCAAAAGCTTCTATAAGAACTTCTTGACGGTGGTTGTACTTTTCTGTAATGTCACGAACACACTGCTGGTCACCATTAAGTGCTACTGTCGCTGCAACTTGAATAGGAGTAAACATACCATAATCTAACCATGACTTAATCTTTACAAGAGCGCCAATGAGTCTTGCGTTTCCAGCGAAGAAACCTACACGCCATCCAGCCATATTATAAGACTTTGAAAGAGTAAAAGACTCTACTGCAACATCTTTTGCACCTGGTACAGAAAGGATTGAAGGAGTAACATAACCATCAAATGTAATGTCACCATAAGCAATATCAGAGATAACATAAAATCTTTTCTCCTTAGCCATTGCTACAAGTCTTACATAAAACTCTTGTGTTACTGTTGCAGTTGTAGGATTATGTGGGAAATTTACAAGAACATATTTCGGCTTAACCGGAGCCTCTCGGAAAATACGCTCTAACTCATTAAAAAAATGATCTTCATCTATACGATATTTCTCATCAAATTTAATAGCAAACTTGATAACCTTACCACCAGCTAAGATAAATGAAAACTCATGAATAGGATAAGTAGGATCAGGAACAACAGCAACATCACCTGCATTTGTGATCGCATAAGTAAGGTGAGCATAACCCTCTTTAGAACCCATAGTAGCTACACACTCAGTCATTGGGTCTAAGATACAATCATAACGACGCTCATACCAATCAGCTACAGCTTTAAGAAGTTTTGGAATACCCTTACTTGTAGAGTATCCGTGTGTTTTTGTCTTTTTAGCAGACTCAACTAACTTCTCACGGATGTGTGCAGGAGTATCTCCATCAGGATTACCCATAGAAAAATCTATAACATCTGCACCAGCACGACGCTCACTCATCTTAAGGTCATTAACCTCTGCAAACACATACTCAGGAAGCATATCTACTCTGTCAAATTTCATCTCATCAAACATATTTATATCCTATAAATTATTAATGCTATTTTAGCGAAAAATCTTTAGAATAAGATAAGAATATTTCGCTTATTTTGAATGAGAGGGAGATAAGAGAAGTTCATCTCTAATATTTTTCATATTATATATATCAGAAAGTTTTATATACTTCGTATTTGGAGGAATATCTAATGTGAGATCATAAATAATTTTATCTTTTTTAAAGACTTTTAAAAGGTGAAGAGAAGCATCATAATAAGCGATATAAGGGTACCAACTATTTCGTCTACTACTACTAATATGTAATTCTTGGATCTTTGAAATGTCTAGCCAGTGTGCGTATTGTGAACGTTTTAAACTAACATTTTTCTTAGCATAAAGTTTTGATAGATTTAAAAACCCTTTATCCATGTCTATAACATATGTCCACTCTGCAGAAGAATTTCTTTGGATATCTATGACTTCACATCCACTCTTTTGAAGCTCTTTTTCTAAGATGAGAGGATCAGTTGCATACTCAGATGTCAAACTAATATTCCAAACAAATTCTGAAGCATCTAAGTTTGAAGCTACAGTTACATAACGGTAATATCCAATATTTCTAAGAGTATCTCCCATTATTTTGACAAAGAAAAGAGGAGAACCACTTGTTTTAAAGTTGAGTTTCAGCTCCATTGGTTTACTAAAAAAAAGGTTTAAAAGACCATTTTCTTTTAAAGTTTGAATAACTTTAACAGTATTTACTCTCTCATTTGCATAAAAAGCCGACTTTGGATCAAATATAACATTGATAAATGCTTCATTCTCATTGTAATTTTCTTCTTCTAAAAAACTCTTTATCTTAGAAGTTAAAGGGTCGTCAACTATTGTTACCTCTTCTAGGATATCTATCTCTTGTGCATAAGAAAAGTTCCACAAAAGCATAAATGATAGAAGATACTTTACCATCTACTACCTCTGTTAAGTTTTTTGAATTCTCTTTTATCAATAGTACGAAGTTCACCATTTTCATATACAAAACGTACATTATCTCTAGAGTCAAACTTTACTTGTTTACCATTAACATACATATCTATAAAACCGTGTCCAAAGAGTAAAAGCCATTTTTTATTTGGATCTAAATCTATTTCACCCTTAAAAGTTTTTTGTCTTTTTTTATTTGTCAGCACATCAATATAGCCAAACCAAACTTTTGATTTTGTAGTGATTTTAAAGCTTTTAACAACTTCAATTTTAGGTTTTTTTGTCTCTAAGGGCTTCTCAACTGTAGTATTAAGTTCAATGGTTTGATTATTCTCTTTTACTAATAAGACCTTAGGTTCTATCGTTTTTTTAACATCTTCTATAAGAGTGTTATCAACTTCTTTTTGTGGTATTTCTTGTGTTAGAACACCAAACTTCAAGATTAAAGCGAAAATAAACAGTGCGATAACTATAACTATGTAAAATATTTTTTTACTACTTTTAGTTTTTGGTGATATAGCTAAACTTTCAGAGCTATTTTTATCTAACTCATTAAAATAGTTCAAACCAAATTCTTTATGTTCTGAGAGATCTTGATCATATTCACGTTCTAAAATAGAGAGAAATCCTAGAAACTGAACACGAGAAAAACTACTAAAGTTACTTTGAAGTATCTCTTGAATATGCTGAATAGGTATATGAGTTTTCTCATAAATCTTTTGTGCACCGATTCTTTGTAACTTGTGTAGTTCTTCGCTCATTATCTCATCCTATCCATTAATATTGCACCAGCGACACTAACATTCAAAGAGTCGAACTCATGTTTCATCTTAATACTTACAGCACAGTCTAGTTTAGAAACTATACGAGAAGTCAGACCTTCTCCTTCGCTTCCTAGTACTAGTACTTTTTTTCTATCAATACGAGTTTCATTAATATCCATACCGCTCATATCGGCACCATAAGTAGTAAATCCTGACATTTTAAGGTCATTTAGAACATCGTGAATATTATTCTCAATTGCAAAAGGCATATCATAAAGAGCCCCTGTACTTGTACGCATAATAGTGTCTAGAGGTAACTGTTTAATACCACATGCAATGATAGCATCAACACCTAGAGCATAAGCACTTCGCACAAGTGCACCAATGTTTCCAACATCAGTAACACCAGAGAGTACAAGTACAAACTTCTTCTCTAAAAAGAAGTTGTATGGTTGAAGTTGATAATCATCTACCTCAGCTAAAAAACCTTGATGAGAAGCATTTTTACACATTTTTTGTGCAGCTTCATTAGGAATACGCTTGATCTCAAATCCCATTTTCATCAGACGTGAATACTCTTTTTTTTCTAACTCTTTTGCTAGATAGAGGGTCTTGATTTTATTTGGGTATTTGTTTATTAAATAATATATTGGTTGTTTTGCATAAATTAACATAGGAGTATTTTAGCTAAAAAAAGTGTTAGATTAGTGAGTTGTTGAAAAAAGTTAAGAAATTATTCTATTTCTAGGAGTCTTTGATAACAAGCTTTGGTATTTTCACCTGTTATTTTGCTAATGAGTTTAGCCTGAACCTTCTTTGGTAAATCTAATGCTAAGATATCTTTTTGAGTTATAGCTGAGTCAGATTGAACATCACCAGCACTAATCACGACTACCCATTCACCACGGAAATTCCTATCAAGTTTTTCTAAGGCTTGCACGGCTGTACCTTTAAGATACTTCTGATACTTTTTCGTAAGTTCTTTTGCTAAGAAAATTTCACGTTTAGGTTCTTCTTCCTTAATCTCTAAAAGAAGTTTCTCTAAACGGTGTGGAGACTCATATAAAACTGTAGTAAAACCATTGTGAAGAGCTTTTTGAAGCCCGGCTGCACGAGATGCACCTTTATGATCTAAAAAACCAAGAAAAAGCATTTTTGTTTCTTCAAATCCAGCTGCAACAAATGCAGTTAAGACTGCATTAGCTCCGGGAAGTACATCAAATACCACATTATGCTCTAAACAATAAGCTACAAGAGCTTGACCAGGGTCACTGACACCCGGCATACCAGCATCACTTGCATAAACAACATTTGAGTCAAAAAAATCAGGTGATAGTTTTTCAATAAAATGTTTTTCATTATGTGAATGTAGTGAGATGAACTCTTGGTCTTCTTTAAAAACTGTGTTGTAACGTTCTTCAAGTATATGTATGAGTTTTTTTGTAACGCGAGTATCTTCGCAGAGGAGTATATCAGCTTCACTCAAAAGCTCGATGCTTCTAAGTGAAATGTCGCCTATGTTTCCAATGGGAGTAGGAACTAGACTAAGCAAGAAAGAGTCTTGACTATTTTTTAGCGTAACGAGCGTTAAATTTCTCGATTCTACCAGCTGTATCTACCATTCTCTCAGAACCTGTGAAAAATGGGTGACATTCTGAACAGATGTCAATTTTAAGTGTATCTTGAGCTGCTTTGTTCTCAAAACTATTTCCACATGCACATGTTACAGTACAAGTTACGAATTCTGGGTGTAAATCTTTTTTCATTTCATTTGCCTTTTGCTATACGATTTGTATACGTACAACTATATATTTTTTAAATCCGTATGGGTGCAGATTTTTGAACTCGAATTATATCTAAAAAATTCTTAAAGTTCTAAATTACTCTTAGTTATCAAACTTGTAAAAACGATTATACTTAATCATTGCTGTAAGTTCTTTACCGTACTCAGCACCTTTTTCAGAATACTTATCAAGTTTTTTTACCAACGCATAAGGATTGTTGCTTTTCATCTTCACATCTCTAAATCCAGCAAACACTCTACCAGTAGCAAGAACTTTATAATAATCTCTAATAGAAGCTTCAATATTAGAGTATTTTTTTACATATATAGTTTTTTTACCACGTTTCTCACCAGCTGCAACTCTTGGCTCGTTCTTGTTAAAAGACCAAACGCCAAAAAGGTTTGTAGCAGCCTTTGTAAATCTTGAAGTCGCCCATGCTGACTCCATTGCAGCTTGTGCTATGGCTACACTTTTTGCATGTGGTTTCATACGTTTAAGTAAGTCTTGAGGATCTTTTGCATGGTATGACTTCATCTGTTTTTCGATCTTGGCATTTATTTTTCCAGCATCTATAACTCTCTTTGCTTCATTATATTTAGCATCTAAATCAGCATAAACTTTATTTACAGCAGGAATGACTAGGTCACGAAATCGCTGTTTTTTTTCATTGACTGTCATCTTTTTTGGAACTACCGAAGCTGTGTATTTGGTAGGTTCATTTACCTTTAAACTCCAGCCTCCATAAAGTGAACTACTTAGTATCACTGCAAGTGCTACTATTTTTATAGACATTTTTTTCATATTTTAAATCCTTTTTAAAGTAATATTTTTGAAGCCACAGCCATAACAGCCGACTCAGAACGAAGAACCATTGGAGAGTTTAGTCTAAAAACCTCTTGACTCTTTAGTAGCTCTTTTTCTTTAGCTGAAAAACCACCCTCACAACCAATGAGTACTCTTTGAAAGTCACTATCTCCACTCAGTATTTTATCTGTAAAGTCAAATACCTTTGTATCAGGGAACTCTTCTATAAACGCCGAAATATCTTTGTATATGTCAAACGCCAAGATAGAAGTTCTTCCACTCTGTTGCATAGATGCTTCAACTATTCTATCGTAGCGTTTGAAGTCTGGTTTGAAGTTCTTTTGACTTCTATCACAAAGAATAAAAGAGATTTTACTTACTCCTATCTCACATAATGAAGGAAGTACTTTTTCAACTGACTTTGCATCTATAACACACCAAGCAATATGAAGCTCACGACTTGCATTCACCTCAACAACTTGGGACTCTTGAAGTTCTAAGATTACACTTCTTGGCTGAAGTTCTACTATCTTGTATCTGTGAAGAGTTTGAATATTTTTTTTGTTTCTAAACGCCAGTTCATCGCCTTCATTATGGCGACGTACTTTTATAAGATACTTATGAAGTTCACCCTTTATTGTCAGTAGTTTTTCTCCAGCTGACTCATCAAAGATGTAGATCAAACAAGCCACATCCAGATAGAAATAAGTAGAACCATTAAAAACTCAACTTGTAAAATCGTTCTTGCTATTGGTTTGTAAGCATTAAAAGCATGATCTTTTGTGTCACTGAGGTACTTCAAAGACTTCACACGTTTAACTTCTAAACTAATATAGATGATACTAAGTAAAATCATTGCTATATTGGCTAAAGTAAAGTCCAAATGCTTGGCAGCCATCATAATAACACCAGTAAATATTACAAATCCTAAGATAGTGTAAGTAGCTGGCCATAAAAATATTGAGTGTAATCTTTTGTATTTTTTTAAATCGTTATAACTTATTAAGATAAAAAGATTTGCAAAAATCATTGCTAAAACAGCTACTGTCATCATACTATGTAGGCTTAAACCCATTATATACATTTCATTCATATTGAAATTATAGTAGAATAACCTTATTAAAAAAATAAGGCACTTATTATGGCAGTTAGCGTTGAAAAAGCACTTGAACTTATCTATACAAATATTAAAGCACTATCATTAAAAATTCTTCCTATTGAGGAGTCTCTTGGTTATGTTTTAGCACAAGACATCGTAGCGACTCATAACCTACCTCCCTTTGATAACTCTGCAATGGATGGTTATGCTGTTAAAGTTGAAGACTCTGGTAAATGTGTAAAAGTTGAACACACTATTTTTGCTGGAGATGATTTCAAGGGTGAACTGCATCCAAGCTTTGCAATCAAAATAATGACAGGTGCTAGAATCCCTCTAGGTACTCAGTGCATCGTCCCCATAGAAGATACACAAGAGTGTGATGAAGGTGTAAAACTACCCAAAAACCTCACTCTCTCCAAACACATTAGGCTTGCAGGTGAAGATATAAAAAAAGAGACACTTCTTTTATCTCGTGGGGATATCATAAATGCTCACCAAGTGACACTTTTAGCTTCACAGGGTATTAGCCATATCAAAGTACACAAACGCCCAAGAGTAGCTCTCTTTGCCTCAGGAAATGAACTTAAAATGCACTTTGAACAAGTAGAAGAGTATCAGCTTTACAACACCAACACACCTACCCTTTTATCTCGTGCAAAAGAGTTGGGGTGTGAAGTTGAGTTTATCGGTACTGCACAAGACACAATGACGGATATAAAAGAGCATATCAAAAGTGCTTTAGAGTGTGACTTAGTTATCACTAGTGGTGGTGTTAGTGTTGGAGATGCTGACTTTACAAAAGAAGCTTTTGGAGAGTTTGGCTACCATATTTTGTTTGACAAAATAGCGATAAAACCAGGAAAACCAACTACCTTTGGAAAGATTGGCGATACTATCATTTTAAATCTTCCAGGAAACCCTCTTGCAGCAGCTTTAAACTTTGAACTCTTTGGTCAAAGTATCATCTATGCGCTAAGTGGAGCAAAAAAGAAATTTATCAATAGTATCAATGCCAAAATGAAGAGTGATTATAAACTAAGAGCGGGAAGAAGAACTTTAGTTCCTGGTTATTTTGATGGAGAGTACTTCACAGTTTGTGAACACTTCGCGCCAGGAATGGTATCGCCACTTGCTCTTGCAAATGGGTTTATAATGATAGATGAAGAGAGTAGTCTTGTTAAAGAGCAAAGTGTAGTCAAAGTTATAAGTACTCAGTTTAGTTTTGTGTCAAATAAACATAAAAGTTTAGTAACTCAATAAATAGCACATATTAAAGTGAATAAAAACATCTTCTTACTTGCTTTAATTGCTATATTTTATACATCGCTCAATGCCCAGAAGCTATATATTAATGTAGGTTCTATCCACCGAAGTAACTTATTTAATACTGTCTACAACTTAAATGAGTTAGGTTATAAGGCTTATACCAATGAATATGGCAATCACTATGAAGTATACATTGGTCCCTTCATAAAGATGAAAGATGCAGAGTCTACTCTTACCATTATCAAAAAAAAGATTGCAATAACAGCCTATATATTTAACAATGAAGAAGCGAAAACAAAAAATACTATCGAAAAGAAGACTCTCCCCCTTACCCTAAAATCTGAAATGACTCTTTTAAAAACCGTAGATGCTATAGAACTCGGTATTCAAACTTACTACTACAACAATACCTTTGAAAAGGATGGCCAGTACAGCTTTTCTCTCGAAGGTTATAAGTATGGTCTTTCACTCAGGGGAACAAAAACTATAAATGATTTTTTATACATATCAGGGGATGTTCGTTATATCTTTTCAAATATTAGGTTTAAAGATAATACTGAGGATGAAGGAAAAGTACCTGAGACTATGTACGAAGTGCGTATTCTTAGTGGTATAGAGTTTAGTATGAATAACTATCTTATATCCCCTTATCTAGGACTTGGGTATAGAACTATAAACAATGATTTTAAAAATATTGATGCTTCTCACCATAAACAAAAGTACAAGTATATTCCCATAGGAATCATACATCGTTTTGTACTCAATAATACTACACGAATCTCTACTCAGGTCGAATATGATTATTTTATATCAGGGGAAGTCACAAATGATAATGCTACATACCAACAAAATAATGCTTATGGTTTACATATTCAAAGTGCTTATGAAAAAAAGGAGTGGTCTGTTGGTCTATTTTCAACCTATACAGACATAGAAAAGTCAGAAGTGAATCACTATCCAAACAGTACTTATATTGATTGGATTAAAAAAAATCACACTTTAGAACTTGGTTTAGAAATAAAATACCACTTTACTTCGTTCTAAACGCTAGTTGGGTTTATAAACTTTTCATTATTTAAAATTTTCTCATAAAGAGAAGAGTCTTTAAAATCATTTAAAACTTGCTCTGAAAATTTTATATCTTCAAGATTGATTATTCCCATAGATTGAGAGTATGCATCATCTTTAAAACACTGAGCATAACCAGTCTGTGTCTCATGAACAATGATAGAGTTTAGTTTCACCTCTTTTTCACCGTTTACACTTGAGGTTAGAGAAAGCAGTCTGTCTATCATAACAAAGATGACTCGAGAGAACTGTTCTGCTGATGGAGAGACTGGAAGCTCAACCCATCTATCAGAGTGGCATTTCATATCTTCGATATATGAAGAATCATCTCCAGACCAAAGAGCAACAGCATGGTCAAAAGACTCTACTAAATCTTTCATATTTTGCTTCATAAGACCAAAATCATAAACCATCTGTCCATTATCCAAGAAGTTTGATTCAAAAAGTAGTTCTACTTTGTATGAGTGTCCATGCAGAGAACTTCTACACTTAACAGTAGAACACCCACGGACTATGTGTGCATTTTCAAATTTAAAAAGTTTTCTAATTATCATCTACACACCTTTATTAATATCCCATATACGGATATGTAATCTATCTGAGAAATTATATCCCTTTGCCTTACAAAACTCAATAAGAGGTTCTGTATTTGCCTCTACTTCTTCTTTGTTTCCACCAAGTGGCATACAGTAAACTTTTGTTTTTGGTGAGTGGATTAGTATTTCACTCAACTCTTCTTCAAGTCCTAAGTTTATAGATTCGGCATCTATACTAAACTTGAAAAAAGCATCTTTGGCGTTTGAAGCGATGTTATAAATAACATCTCCACGAATTCTTTTACTTAACGGCTCATGAGAGTTACTAAGTTTTACTGAAAGAGCAAAGAAACACTCCTTGTAAACACTATGTTTTTCAAAGTCAATATTTAAAGAGCCATTCGTCTCAAAAGTAATGGCATGACCATTTTGAACTAAAGTTTCTAAGAACTCCACAAAAATAGGGTCATTTGCATAGATGAGTGGCTCTCCACCTGTAAGGACTATATCGACAGCTTGAGGTAACTCGTAGAGGTCTAAAATGTTTAGTAACTCTTGTGAAGAGTTCACCCCTGCCCAGTTTTGAGAAAAGTGTTCTTTATTGACTGCATAAACAGTATCGCAACCAAGAACTTCGTCACCATTTGGAGCAGTTTCACTACATCCAAAACCCTCACATTTCATGTTACATCCACCAAAGCGAAAAAAGACTGAAGGTGTCCCTACATACTTTCCTTCACCTTGAATAGAGTAAAAATGTTCAACAAGATAAATCAACTATCAGCCACCAGTCTCATAAAAGGCACGAGTTGATACTTCACCATCTTCGCCACCCCAACGGTTTTTCTCCGGTTTAGTTCTTACAACTTCTTTTAAAACTGCAGCTGCACCTTTAATGTCTCCTGCTTTTATTGACTCAGCAATACTCATTGCTTCATCAAAAAAGAGACAAGGAATAAGATTTCCTTCTGCTGTTAAACGAATACGATTACATTTTTTACAAAAATCATCAGCATAAGGCTCAATAATTCCAAATCTGTAACCATCTTTCATAGTATAGTAGTGAGAAGGTGATGTTCCATCAAAGCCATCATCACTAAACTCATACTTCTCTCTAAGTATTGCTAAAAGCTCAGGAGATTTTAGTCCAGATATCTCTTTTTTAGCATATTGGTTTTCCATATACTCTATAAATCGTATAGACATATTTCGCTCTTTACAATACTCTAAAACTTCCACTATCTCTTGTGCATTTACAGTGTTCATAGGAACCATGTTAACTTTTACTTTCAGTCCAACTTTAAGTGCTTCATCAACACCTGCAAGAACATTTTTAAGTACATCTTTTCCAGCTATATCTTGTGCCACTTCAGGCTTAAGAGTATCTATACTGACGTTTATACGTTTAAGACCTGCATCTTTGAGTCGTTGAGCAGTTCCTTTAAGTAAAAAAGCATTAGTTGTCATAGCAAGGTCTATAGAAGGTTCGTAATCATAAATCATCTTGATAAACTTATCTAAGTCCTCACGAAGAAGTGGTTCTCCACCTGTGATACGAATCTTTTTAACACCCTCATCGATTGCTACTTTCATAAACTCAAAAAGCTCTTCAAATGAGAGTAAGTTCTCTTTTGGAACCCATGAAAAAGGTTTCTCTGGCATACAGTAAGTACATCTAAAGTTGCAGCGTTCTGTTACTGATACACGTAAGTAGTCAACTACTCTATCGTAACTATCTATTAGCATTTATATTCCTACTTTTATTATATTTACAATTATATCCATTGGAGTTGAATATTTCATTACTCTTTGAAATATTTGCTACTTCTAGTTCTCAACTTCTATTTCAATTGTATTACACACTATATCATGAAAAAACTTCTTATCTTTTCTATAAAATGGAAAAATCAATCCTATCAAAATAGTTGCAGAAAGTAAAAATATGAAAAATCTAAAAAATGCTCTAAAAAATGAAATATTTTTAAATGTTTTATTATCTACTACTTTAATTGTATAAGCTTTTTTTCCGGGAGTCTGACCAAACTTCATTAGTAATACAGAATAAATAAGCCCATAGATACTCACCCCAATAAAAGGTGCTATATCAGATGCTTGAAACTCATCTTTTCCACCCATCACTACATAAGTAATAATGTATAAAATGGGAATATATATCATAAACATATCTGTAATAAATGCTTTTATTTTATCTGTCATTTTTGCATAAGGAGGAGTCTGTATTTTTGATTTGTCTGGAGTGTTTTGTTTTGATTGGTTTTTTAGTTTTCGAAATCTCATAAGAAAATTATAGCAAAGTGAAGATAAAAATTTGGCATAAAAAAAGGGAGTTAAGAGAAAAATTCTTAACTCCCTTTATCTTTTAAGTCAGAGGTCTCTAGTGAAGATCTCTCCAAACTTGTTTTTTCCATAAAAGAGCAAAGATTGCAAAAATAACGATATAAATCATTACATTCACACCGATTTCTTCTCTCTCGTGGCGTTTAGTGTCACCTGAATCTTCTAGATACTCAATAACTTTTTCAGCACTCTCTGCAGTTACACCAACGCGAGGCATTGCTGTTCCTTCTAAGTGAGACTGAGGGTTTTCAATAAAAGTATTAATAAAGTGTTCACCACGTGAACGGATATACATACTTAAATCTGGAGGTAGTTTACCCATATAAGCAGTAAGTGCATCTTGATACTCAATAACTTTAATATCAAATGCTAACTCATCTTTTTTATGTTTAAACATTGGTTTAGAACCAATTTGCGTCCATCTTTCATATCCTACAGAGTGACATCTACCACAAGCATTTTCAAATGCTATTGCAGGTGTTAATTCTTCAGGTTTAATAGCAATAGACTTAAGGTAAGCAACCATATCAGCTACTTCTTGGTCTATATCTCCACCAGCTCCATAAAACTGCATCATTGGGTGCATTTTTCCAGACTCTGGTGTGTATTTATGTTCTACCATAAGTGCATGAGTAGGGTTTTTGATAAGGTCTGTTAAAAACTTTTCATCAAAAATTACACCTGCATTACTAAGGTCAGGAGGATTAACACCATAAGCTTGAGCTGATGAGACAGCATCCATTGGTGCTGGCATATCAACTACTTTTATTGAGTGACAACCAACACATGCGCCAGCTCCCATAACTAACTCTTGACCACGAGCTGCATCACCAGTTTTGGTAACAGCTGGTAAATCTGAATAAGCAAAACCTTCACCCTCAATATGCTTGTGCATTTGAGCATGTGCAAAAGGTTCAACTAAATAATATACAACAAGTGTAAAAATTACTACTACTGCTAGTATTAATGGTTCTTTATTTTTCATTTTCTACCCCTAAACCTTTTTTTCAAACATTGTGATGATTGGAAGTGCAATCCACAGTGCAATAAATATTAATGCAGCATATAAACCGATACTACTAAAAATACCTTCTGGAGGTAATTTACCCATAGCAGTAAGTGCTATCATATCGATAAGCAGTGCCCAGAACCAAATTCTAAAAAGCCCACGACGAGATGCAGGAACACTGTTTGGACTTCGATCTAAGAACGGAAGCATCATAAAGATTACTTGTGCAAATGCAAATGCCATAAGACCTATGTCAGTAGAGAATGGACGTAAAATCTCATAAGACCATAGGAAATACCACTCAGGGTAAATATGTGCTGGAGTCTTAAGACCATCAGCAGGGTCAAAGTTAACAGGGTCCATTGCAAAACCATAATTATAGAAAACAAGATAGAAGAAGAATACTAAGTAAACCCCAACAACCATCATATCTTTAGCCATAAAGTCATTAGCAAAACGCATAACTTTACTTCCAGCTTTGTCACCATCTAAATATTTTTTCGCTTCTGCGTCAAAATCAATCTCTTCACCATCTTGGTTATTAACATGTGGAACACGAAGTGCACCGAAGTGTAAACCGATAAGACCCATAATAGCCAAAGGAATAAGAAGAACGTGTAACATAAAGAAACGACCAAGGAAAGCTTGTGCCGGAACATAATCCCCACGAATCCACTCAACTAAACCATCAGCATGTAATGAACCACCGGCAAATAAATTAGTGATAACCATACCAGCCCAGTAAGACATTTGACCCCATGGTAACATGTATCCTGAAAATGCTTCTGCTGAAAATGCAACAAAAAGAAGCATACCAGAGATCCAAATCATCTCACGACCTTTTTTATAAGAACCGTAATAGATACCTGTAAACATGTGAATGTAGATGATTAAAAATACAACAGATGCCGCAACACCATGAACATGTCTCCATAACCAACCAAAGTCAACCTCACGCATAATTGTGTAGTTTACACTATTAAATGCTTCTGCTGTTGTTGGTACGTAGTACATTAAAAGAAATATTCCTGAAACTAGTAATAGTGCAAATGTAATTACAAGGACCATACCCATTGCCCATAAAAAGTTGATATTTTTCGGAATCCAATACTCCGACATCATCACCTTTTCCACTGTGTCGATTGCTAAACGTTGATTTAACCAATCTTTAATACTTGTAGCTTTTGTAAAATGTGCCATTTATTCTCCCCTATGCTTTTAGCGTTATGCCATCTTCTAGCATCTTCTTATATTCTGGACCTTCTTCACCTAAAACAAGAGTGTTTCCATCAATTTTAAAAGGAGGAATATCTAATCCACGAGGAGGTGGAGCTTTTGTAACATCACCACTAATATCGTACATACCACCATGACATGCACATAAAAAGTTCTCTTCGCTTTTGTTATAACTTGGAATACATCCAAGGTGTGTACAAAGACCAAGATTCACTAAGTAAGCTTCACCATTCATCATGATTGTTCTATTTTTTTGTGTTTCAGTTAATTTTGCTGTCATTGCTGGAGTATATTTCAGTACAAATACTGGTTTTCCTCTCCACTTTTCTGTTACAAGCTCATTTTCAGCATATGCCGACATATCAAGAGTTGTAAATCCAGCTGCTTTAACACTTGGAAGTGGATCCCAAGATTTTTTCATTGCATATAATGAAGCTACTGCTCCAATACCTGCTACAGCACCAAATGCTTTTCCCATAAAACCTCTACGGCTATTATCTTTCATGTTTACTCACTTATTGAGAATTTGCTGTATTGTATAATAAAAAGTTTGTTTTACTTATAAAGCTAAGTTTTCTTTTATAAATTCTATTATTTTATTCTCTTTGTGTGTAATTTTTACATACTTTATGTCATTTATAGTTTTTAATATCACACTTAAGTGATTTTTATCATAGTTTTCTATAATAGGAATATTCAATGATTTGAAATAAGTGTTCATATCTTGAGTATAGTCTTCTCTTTGAAAATAGATAGGTCTTCCACCACTTGCCAAAGATTCTAAAACAGCTTGAGGGGAACATGTGATTAAGATATCTGTCTTTTGAATCATTTCATCATACTCTTCAAAGTCAAAACAGTTAGTAAATTTCTTTCTTAACATATCTTCATAATCAAGAAAGTAATAAAATCCAAGTTGCAAATGAATATCTAAACCATCAATAAACTCAAAGTTTGTCTCTAAATCTTTCTCATAGTCATCATCACCAAAAAAGTATGAAATTTTGACACTCTTTTCATATGTCACAAAAAACTTTCTATGAACAGCTACTGTGTCATTTTTCAACTCAATAAGAGTAGAAAAGTACTCTTTCATATCTTCTAACATTATCGGGTTTGCTTCATCTGAATCAAAGATCAACTGATCTCCAGCTAGAGCAATTTGAGGAATATTACGTACAACATCTAGTCCTACACTCTTCTCAATACCAAAATTAAGACCAATTTGAGCGATACGGAAGTCAGATGTTAGAAGTGTGATATCTGCATCCAATTCATTTAAAATTGCTACTGCTCTACGAAATCTATCTAATCCAATTCTATGCCCTGTATGAGCATAATAGTACATTTTACTGCCTGGAATATTCATTATTTTTTATCTCTCTTTGCAATTTTTATATATATATGTAAGATTTCTATAGCTGCTGGAGTTATTCCACTGATGTTCATAGCCGCTTGAAGTGTTGGAGGAGCAAAGCTTTTAAGTTTTTCTTGAACCTCTTTAGAGAGTCCACTCACTTTGGTAAAATCAAAACCATCAGGAATAGCAATTTTAAGGTACTTTTTCATTCTTTGTATCTCTTCACTCTGCTTATCTATATAACGAGCATATTTTCCTTCAACTAAAATCTCTTCTTTTATGTAGGCATCAAACTTTTCTAGCTCTGGAACTATAGTAAGCATTTTTGCTACATCAAAAGTTTTTCTAGCCACAAGCTGTTGAGCTGTTGAGACATCTTTTAAAGGTTGTTCATCCATCGAGTCCAAAAGAGCATTAAACTCTTTATTTGGAGTGAACTTTGTATCTTCTAAAAGTTGGGCACCATATTTAATCTGTTCATCTTTTAGTTTTACTCTTTCATACTCGGCATCATCTATTAGTCCTAACTCATGTCCATACTTACCTAGTCTAGTATCAGCAGACTCCTCACGTAGAAGAAGTCTATACTCAGCGCGAGATGTGAACATTCTGTATGGCTCGTTAGTTCCTTTTGTTACAAGGTCATCTATGAGAACACCAATGTAAGCTTCATCACGACCTAAAATTAATGGTTCTTTGCCGGCAATACTCAACCCGGCGTTTATTCCAGCCATAAGCCCTTGAGCCGCTGCTTCTTCATAACCCGTAGTTCCATTTATCTGACCAGCACAGTAAAGTCCACTTATCTTTTTAGTCTCAAGTGAATGTCTTAACTCACGAGGGTCTACAAAGTCGTACTCTATGGCATAACCGTAACGAACTATCTTGGCGTTTTCTAAACCTTTTACAGAGGTAATCATCTGACGTTGTACTTCTGGTGGAAGAGAAGTCGAAAGACCATTTATATAGCACTCTGTATTGTCAAAAGTTTGTGGTTCTATGAAAAGATGGTGTCTATCTTTATCAGCAAACTTACTTACCTTATCTTCAATACTTGGGCAGTAACGAGGTGATTTTCCCTCGATTTGACCAGTAAAAAGTGGTGCACGGTAGAAGTTTGAGGAGATTATCTCATGAGTTGTCTCATTTGTGTAAGCTATGAAACAAGGAAGTTGTTTTTTAGTTGCACGAAACTCTTCACGGTTAGTTCTAAAAGAAAAAGGGCTTGGAAGTTCATCCCCACCCTGCTCTTCCATAACTGAAAAATCGATAGTAGAACTATCTATACGAGCACAAGTTCCTGTTTTTAGTCTATCTAAAGAGAGACCAGCATCATTTTTGAGTGATGCAGATAAACCTTCACTTCTCTCCTCTCCGTAACGACCACCTTTTTTTTGAACTTCACCAACATGGATGATTCCATTTAAAAATGTCCCCGAAGTTATAATGACTTTTTTTGCCATATACTCATTTAAAAGGTCAGACTTAACACCTTTTACTTGCTTATCTTTAATGATTAAAGACTCAACTGTCTCTTGGGCAAGTTCTAGGTTAGGTGTATTTAAAATAACATTACGAGCTATAACTCTATACTTATCCATATCTATCTGGGCACGACTTCCGCGAACTGCTGGACCTTTAGTCTGGTTAAGTATGCGAAACTGAATACCAGCCTCATCGGTAATAAGCCCCATCTCTCCACCAAGAGCATCAAGCTCACGAACAAGATGCCCTTTAGCAAGTCCACCAACAGCAGGGTTACAAGAAGTAGCACCTACATTTTCGGCAAGCATTGAGATTAAAAGTGTTTTATTACCCATTCTTGCACTTGCAAGGGAAGCTTCAACACCAGCATGACCACCACCAACTACTATTACATCATAATTCATTTATCCACCTATTCATTTTATATAAAGTTATTTAGTCGAGGTAACTTATTTATTTAGGCGAATTTTAGCATTTTTGAGTATCATTTGCATAATATAAAGTAAATTAATTAAGGTTTTTAAGATGGCTAAAGATTTATATGAAGATTATATACCCCAAGTTGTAGAATATGATGAAGCAGTTGATGGTAGTGATGAGCATAAAATACGAGAAAATCATCTTGATACCAAAGAAAATTTACTAGACAAAATTCGTAAGGCTAAAGCAGCTGCTAAAGGTAATAAAACTACCTTTAGAGGAAATATACGAACAGAAAATGAAAAATCGGAATAATAAATATGATTAACAAAGCAAATACCGCTTACAATGCAAAAGACTACAAAACAGCCTTTGAACTCTACACTATTTTAGCAGATAAAGGTGATGCAACTGCACAAACTTCATTGGCATTTATGCACCAAAAAGCTCAAGGTTGTGAACTAGATGAAGAGAAAACATTAGAACTCTACACAAAAGCGGCAGAGGCTAACCAGCCATATGCTCTTTTTAACCTAGCTATTCTTTATGAAAATGGAATAGGTGGTGTAGAGCATGACCAGTTCAAAGCACATGAACTTCACTTAAAGGCGGCCGAACGTGAAGTTCCTCCTGCACAGTATGAAGTAGGACTTATGTTAGAACGTGGTCTTGGTTGTGTACAAAACTATAGTGAAGCAGCATTTTGGTACGAAGAAGCTGCTAAACGCGGGCATATTCAAGCATTTAACAATCTTGGTGTTTTATATAAAGAGGGTCACGGTGTAGCACAAGATGATGCAAGATGTTTCATCTGTTTTTCTCGTGCATCAGAGGGTGGACTAGCGCAAGGTCACTACAATCTAGGACTTCTTTATGACCAAGGTATAGGATGTAAAAGTGATAATGATAAGGCACTAGACCTATGTCGTAAAGCTGCTTATGCTGGACATGAAAAAGCCAAAGATATCATAAAAGGTCTTCAAGAAGACGGAAAGATTGTATTTTAAAGGACACACTTGTTTACAGGACTAATTAGAGAAATCGCAACTGTTAAAAGCTTAGCTGGAAGTACCCTGTCTATTAAGGCAAAATATAAGGCAAAACTTGGCGATTCTATTGCTATCAATGGTGCATGTCTTACAGTTGTAAAAGTTTTAGGCGATGGGTTTAGTGTAGAACTCTCCCCTGAAAGCCAAAAAACATTAGCGATGCAAAATTATAAAAATGAAGTTCATATAGAACCTGCAATGGTTATGGGTGATAGATTTGAAGGTCATGTAGTCCAAGGGCATGTTGATGCTATTGGTACTATTAAAGATATCAAAAATCTTGGAAACTCTTATGATGTTTTTGTAGAAGTAGAAGCTAGGTTCATCCCTTTCATCGTTCCAAAAGGTTCTATCACTATAGATGGTGTAAGCCTAACAGTAAATGATGTAAACTCCAACACTTTTAGACTTACAATCATTCCTCATACGATGAAAGAGACTCTTTTTAAGAACTATACTAAAGGTTCAAAAGTAAATGTTGAAACAGATATGTTCGCTCGTTATGTCTCTCACATCATCGCTCATCAAACGAAATTATCTTCCCTTACTTGGGGTGAAGTAGATGCAATTAACGCCACTTTCTAATTAAAATATGGCGTTTTGCCATATTTATCAAATAAATTTCAAAAATCTGTATAATTGTGTCAAATTAGGATAAATAATCAAAAATAAAATACTTAAAGATATTTTCGGACATAATAGTTTTCGTGACTTCCAAGAAGAGGGTGTCAATGCTATCTTAAATAATCAAGATCTACTTATGATACTCCCAACTGGTGGTGGAAAATCTCTTGTTTTTCAACTCCCAACAATGATGATGGAAGGGATAACTATAGTTGTCTCTCCTCTTATCGCACTTATGCAAGATCAAGTCTCAGCACTTAAAGCACAAAAAATAAATGCTGAGATGATAAGTTCTGCACAGAGTTATGAAGAAGTTCAAGACATAATGTATGCGGCTGTAAATGGTGACTTAAAGTTCTTATATCTTTCACCTGAGCGTTTAAACAATGGAAATACCTTAGACTTTTTACACAACTTAAATATAAACTTTTTTGTAATAGATGAAGCACACTGTATCTCTCAATGGGGACATGAGTTTCGCGATGACTATAGAGCATTAGGTAATCTCAAAGCAAACTTTCCATATACCACTATCGCTGCATTTACCGCTACCTCTACAGACAATGTCACTGACGATATATTAAGAGAGTTACGAGTAAGAGACCCGAAAGTTCTCAAAGGTAAAATATTTCGTAAAAATATCTTTATCTCAGCAGAGAGAAGAATAAGTAATGGTCAAGCCCAACTCAAAAATTTTCTCTCTCGCCACACAAATGAATCTGGCATAATCTATGTCAGTTCTCGTAAAAAGACCGAAGAGCTATCTAGCTTTTTAAATCAAAATGGCTATAAATCACTTCCTTATCATGCTGGACTTCCTCAACATGTAAGAGAACAAAACTTTAAAATCTTTGTCAATGACAACATTGACATTATGGTTGCAACCATAGCATTTGGGATGGGAATAGATAAGAGTGATATCCGTTTTGTAGTGCATATGTCTCTACCAAAATCACAAGAAAATTACTATCAAGAGATAGGTCGTGCTGGACGAGATGGTGATGACAGTGAAGTTCTTTTGCTCTTTAATGCAGGAGATATAGTTCTTCATAAACGTTTTTTACACGACATCACAAATGAAGAGTATAAAAGCCACCTTGAGACTAAAATAGATCAAATATATAAATATTCTACAGGCGAAATCTGTTTTCACAAACAGTTAGCAGAGTACTTCGATGATACACTAGATGAGTGTAAAGATAGATGTGACAACTGTCTAAATAGTGATGACAAACGCCAAGATATAACTAAAGAGTCACAGATGATACTCTCTGCAATCTACAAAACAGACCAAGGTTTTGGCAAAAACTATGTTATCGATATTCTTAGAGGTTCAAGTGAGCAGAAACTCTTGGCAAATGGAGCTGACAAACTCTCTATGTATGGTATAGGCTTAGAGTTAAGTAAAAAAGAGTGGTTTGTAATAGTTGAGCGTTTACTTGAACTTCGTATTTTAAACCTTGGTGATTTTAGTGTTTTAAGACTAACAAACGAAGCTATAGAAGTTCTAAAATCTCTTAAACTCGTAGATATAAAATCTTCTCGTTTACTCATCAACGTGAAAGAGAAAAAAGTTAAACAAGCTAATGAGTTTGAGTATGATGAAGAGTTATTCGAAGAGTTACGTATTAAACGTAGTGAACTAGCCTCTGAAATGGGTGTCCCTGCATATATCATCTTTAGCGATAAGACACTCAAGCACCTTGCAAATGATAAACCAACAGATAAAAAAAGTATGCTAGAAGTGAATGGAATTGGTGAGAAAAAGTATGACCAATATGGAGAAGATTTTTTAGCACTTATAAATGACTAAAAATCTAATGTAAAACCTACACCTACATTGTAACCATCAAGCCCTTCGCCTTTGACTTTGTTAAGTTCTAAGAAAAATCTTGAAGCCCACCAAGGTTCAGCAGGAGTGTTAAAGTATGCTACACCACCAAAACTATGATATTTTTTTACTTTTACAACATCACTTACTATTCCACCTAAATAATTTGCATTTACATAAAATTCACCAGTAAAATTATTCTGATCATACTCAAAAAGTTTTGGAGTTTCTACTCCAAGTGAAAGTGTTGCAATACTTGACTCTGAAGTAAACGAAAGTATCTCGTCAAATGAAAAGTCAGACTTTGTTTCATACAGTTTGTAGGAGAGTGTAGCATAGGGCTTAAACTCATGAAAAACTGTACGATACTCCCCAAGAGCAAAAAATTTATAACTTATGTTATTAGTATAATTAGAGTTAAAGAAATCCTCTATAGCATCACCTAATTCTCCATCAGGTTTTTTTACACTAGCTCCTGAACGAGAATATATTAGCTCTACTCCAGCTGATATTTTAAAATCATCATGAAGTGCATATCTGACCCCTCCACCAACACCAGCAGTATATGTCTGAATCTGATTAAGATAGTTCAATACTCCCAATCCTGAATTTTCTTCTACATTACCAGCTAAATATGTACGACTGTAACCAACATTACCAACTAAAAAATAGTTAATATTTGAATTGTTTTTAAAGTTATATGTAAAAGGCAAATGATAAATTTGCATATCAACATCGACAGCAGTATTTGTGAAATGATAAAGACCAGAATTTAGTCCCTCTTGAGATGTAAATATAAGAAGTGTATTTACTGTTGCTGCATTAACTTTATTTACATCTGTAGAACTACTAACTTCATTAGCAAAAAGTCTAAACATAAAAAAAGTAACTATTAGAAGAAATCTCATATAAGGTCATCGCGTAAAGATATGATACCTTTGTTGCAAGACATTTTATGCTCCATATCAACTTCTTTAAACTCTTCAAGTTTAACTTGTGATGCAATAGTTGCACTTCTATACTCTTTACCCTCATTGAGATAAAGATTAAAACCATTTTCATACAGGGCGATTCTTGTTTTTAAAGCTATAGAATAAGTTGTAACTACACCCTCTTTTTTGATAGCATTTTTAATATCTCTAAAATACTCTTTAGTCCAGAGTATAGGGTTAGAGGAAGGGGAAAAAGCATCTTGATAAACTATGTCAAACTTATTAGAAAATCTTTTTATATACTCTCGGGCATCACCTACAAAAAGTTCTATATAAAGATTCTCATCCTCATAAATATTATCACGACTAAGTGCACTAATAATTTCTCTAAATATCTCAAACTCTTGGGGGTATGTGAAGTTTTCTAATGATCTTACAAGTGCTCCATCAAGTTCTGGAGAGTAGATATTTAATTTAGTTTTAGGAGAGTGTTGCTGATAATAAAGAAGAGTACATAGTGTATTAAACCCAAGACCATAACAGATATCTAAGATAGTTACTTCACTTTTATCTTTTAAAGTTCTAAATGCCGGTATGACATGTTTGACATAAGATTCTTTAAGTGCACCATCTTTAGTAGAGTGGTAATGTTCTTCATACTCTTTTGAGTAAGCAGTATAAGAGCCATCATCACTGAGAGCTATAGTATGGAGTTTATCATTAAACATAAGTAATTGTAGCATATATCCTTTACACTAAAGACCGTTGCCCCACATATGTAATTTTTTTGCCATAACTAAATCATACTCGGGAAGTACATCTATGTAGCTAGGTGAACGGAACTCAAACTCCTCTAACATATCTAAAGTGGCTTGAATATCCATCTCACCTTTCTTTTGCATAATAATTATGTGTGCAGCATTTGCAAGAGTTGCATAGGCAATTTTAAGTATGCCTTTTTGGTTTTCATGTTGGTGAAAAACATCTTTAAAGATAACAGCATCATGTGTTCTAGGGAGTGCACGAAATGGCTGTTTAAAGTTTTTAATATATTGTATTTTTGCATTAGGATATTTTGATGAGAGTTCGTTCTCTTCATCTGAGTAAAGAACTAAAGAAAACTCACCATCTACACTCTTCATTAACTCAGAAAAATAGTCTGAAATCTCATCTATTTGGGTAGTTATCTCAAGATAATGATTGCCAGGGTATGGATTAAAAAGTTCTAAAAATTGTTTTAAATCCATTACTAGTTCCTAGTATGCTAAATCGTGTAGTTCTCTAAAGAGATATGCTTCAACTATTTCATCAATTGTTTTTTGAGTGTGCGCAACTAGGACGACCATAGACATATTCATAAAGTCCATTACTGGTTCTGCATCATTATTTACAACTGCTGCTTCACTCCAGTTTTCAAATGCATCAAATTTTTCATGATGAAGTACTTCTACTAGTTCACCCTCTTCGATACGAAGTTGTGCCCATATCTTAGCTTCAAAAACTTTTGTAATTTTTGCTTCTTGAACCTCCATTGAGTCCATTGGTACGAGAACTAGCATTATCCGTTAATCTCTTTTAATTTTTTCTTAGAAAGAGTTAGTTTTGCATTATCCATAATTCCAATTTGATGACTTAAAATATCATTTGCTATTTTTTTAGCATTTTTAAGTGAATGCATTTTATATGTACCGCATTGGTAAAGATTTAACTCTGGAATATCACTTTCACTCTTAACTTTAAGTACATCTTGCATCGCTTTTTTCCAAGCTTTTGCTATCTTTTTCTCAGATGGCTCACCAAGTACTGACATATAAAAACCAGTACGGCAACCCATCGGTGAAAGGTCAATGATTTCAGTTTTTTTAGAGTTTAAGTGATCACGCATGAAACCAGCAAAAAGATGTTCAAGAGTATGAATCCCACGACCATCCATCAAGTCAACATTTGGCTTGTAAAAACGAAGATCGTAAACTGTAATCTTATCTCCAGAAGGAGATTTCATCCCCTTAGCTTTACGAACTGCCGGAGCTGGCATAATAGTGTGGTCAACTGTAAAAGAGTCTAATAATGGCATTGTAAAAATCCTTAATTTTAATTATAAGTATTTTAGCGAAATAGTTTGATTGTTTTTTGAAGTTAAAAATATAAGTTAAAAAGTTTTAAAAGAAAAGTCAGAAATAAAGAAGTTTTAGATTTGCTGTAGATTTTGTAAAATATCTAGTTAAGGCTAGGCTAATGCCTGCCGTACTAGATTTTTACGAAAGAGTGCCCGACCGAAGGGACAAATGCCCTTGGGGTACTGTAAAGCTAGAAGTTCGCGACTATACGCGTGCTTCCTCTCTTTTATTCAAATAAGCCCAGTTTGCATCTACACGCTCTTGCCACTCTTTGATTAAGTATTTATACTCATCTTTAAAAAGATGCTTGAAACGTCCTTGTGCTGCAAGGTACTCTTCAACTGGAACAACATTTTTTGGACGATACGTGATATTTAACTCATGACCATCAATAATCTCATATAGAGGAAAGACTAGTGAATCAGTTGAAAGATCTGTTAAATGCATAGTATCTTTAGGATCAAATTTCCACTCAGTAGTACATGGAGAAACAGCATTAATAAAAACTGGACCTTCAACTGCCATACCGTGTTGAATCTTCTTCACCATATCTTTCCATTTGTTTGGAGCAACTTGTGCAGAGTAAGGAATACCATGAGAAGCCATAATAGCTACCATATCTTTCTTATTTTTCTTTTCACCATAAGATACACGTCCAGCAGGAGATGTAGTTGCAGATGAACCGATAGGAGTTGAAGATGAACGTTGTCCACCAGTGTTTGCATATACTTCATTGTCAAGAACAACATGCATCATATTATGACCACGTTCCATACAACCAGAAATCCACTGAAAACCGATATCGTAAGATGCACCATCACCTGCAAAAGATACGAATTTAGGATTACGATCAGGCTGCTTTAAGCGACCCTTAGTTTTAAGTGCATTGTACATTGCTTCAGCACCTGCAACTGCAGTAGAACCATTTTCAAAACCGATGTGAATCCAAGAAGCATCCCAAGATGTGTATGGATAAACAGCAGTACAAACTTCAAGACATCCTGTAGATGCTGAAAGAATTAAGTCATCATTGGTTGCGTTTAAAACTTCACGAACAATGATAGAGTGTGCACAACCAGGGCAGAGAAGGTTTGCACCTTCAAATCGGTCTGCAGATGTTGAAAACTCTTTTAAGTTTTTGATTTTTTTCATTTCGCTCATAGTTTTCTCCCTATAAAAATGCTAGTTTCGGTCCACGAACACCGATAAACTGTTGTAATTGAGTAGTTACTTTACCAGCATCTACATTTGTTTGTAGTTCTGTATATAAATCAACTAAATGTTTCTTAGTTAAGTCACGACCACCAAGACCATAAACATAACCAGAAAGTAAAGGACGCTCTGCTTGGTTAAATAAACAACCAGCAAGTTCGTTAAATAACATACCTGGTGCACCACCTGGAGCTGAACGGTCAAGTGCAGCAATAGCTTTTACACCTTTAAGAGCTTCAGCGATTTCAAAGAATGGGAACGGACGTACAACACGTATTCCGACAACACCAGCTTTGATTCCTTTTTCTCTCATTTCAGTAGCAACTTCGCGAGCTGTCTCAACTGAAGTACCCATACAAACAACAGCTACATCAGCATCATCCATATCGTATCTTTCAACTATGTTGTACTTACGACCTGTAAGTTTTTCAAAGTCATCAAATGCAGCTTGAATTTTAGGCATAACTTTTGTCATCATGTCATTGTGTTGACGAGCTTTATGCTCAAAATGCCAATCTTCTTCAGTCTGTACACCATGAGTAACAGGATGCTCAAAATCAAGCATGTCATTCATAGGTTTAAAATCACCTACAAAACTGTAAGCTACATCATCAGTTAAAGTATGAACACCTTGTGCAGTATGTGAAGTCATGAAACCATCTTGGTGAACCATTGCAGGTAAACGTACATCATGATCTTCTGCTACTCTAAATGCAATAAAGTTTAAATCATAAGCACCTTGTGGACTATATGCATCAAACTGAATCCAACCAGAGTCACGACCAAGATACATATCTGAGTGGTCACCATTAACATTTAATGGTGCAGCAAGTGCACGATTTACAACGTTAAGAACGATTGGTAAACGCATACCTGATGCTTGGTAAAGAGTTTCTACCATAAGAGCAAAACCTTGTGAAGAAGTTGCAGTTGCAACACGTCCACCAGCAGCAGCAGCACCGATACATCCTGACATTGCAGCATGTTCAGACTCAACCATTACAAATTCACCTTCAACATAGTTGTCAGCTAAAAATTTTGCATAACCTTCAACAATAGGAGTTGATGGAGTAATTGGGTAAGCAGCAACAACATCAATTTGACACTGTCTTAAAGCTTGAGCAGCAGCAAAGTTACCATCCCATACTTCGATATCTCTTAATTCCATTTTATCAAATGCCATTATTTTTCCTTACTTTCTTTTTCAGGCCATCGTGCTAGCTCTGTTTCTTCATCTGCTTGTTCTGGGAACATTAAAAGTGATTTAGGATTTGTAGGACAAACCTCAACACAAATCGCACAACCTTTACAGTGGTCCATATCAATACCAATCATTTTCTTATCACGAGCGATAATTGACATATCTGGACAATAAATCCAACAAAATTGACAATCGATACAATAATCTTTTGCAAATATTGGTTTCTCAAGTCTCCAATCAGCTACACTTGCACTAAATGAGCTATTTTCTGTATATTTACGGTCTTCTTGTAGTGTACCAGCGATATTACCAGCTTCACCCTCAAATGTACGAAGCATAGCTCCGATTTCAAATTCATCCCAACCTGTATTTGCCATTCCTAGCTCCTTACTTTACTTCGTCATATGCGCGTTGAATTGCTAACATATTTCCGTCAATAATTTTCTGTGGTAATTTACCAAGAACTCTTTGCATGTTCTCTTTGAAAAATTCTATATCATACATACCAGAAATCTTCATGAATGCACCTAGCATTGGAGTATTTGGAATTGCACGACCAATAGTCTCTTGAGCAATTTTAATACAATCAACAGTATAAATTTCTTTACCTTCTAACTTTGGTTGTGCTTTTATAAGCTCCTCAGTTGTCATGTGTGTAGTAATAATATACTTTGTAGTTTCTTTATGATTAATCGTAACATCAGAAGTGAAAACTAATGCAGGGTCAATAACGAAAACATAATCTGGTTCCATATATTTTTCGTGATTCATAATAACTTGCTCAGCAACACGGTTATATGCTGTCATTGCAGCTCCACGTTTAGCAGATCCGTAAAATGCAAAAGCTTGTACATGCTTACCCGTTGTTGAAATAACATCCGCTAACCCTTTAGCTCCAGTTACAGCACCTTGACCAGCACGACTATGCCATCTAATTTCTAGCATATATTCTCCTTAAGTTTTTTCAAGAAATATTTATCTTTTCTATCAATTCTATTTACTGTATTTTAGGCAAGTGGCACTTAAAGATAGCTTGATTATATAATATAGATAAGTTAGAAAGAAAAGTGTGTGATTATTTCCTACTTTGAAGATATTTTACAGCATCAAGAGCTGTCTCATAAATGTGATTTGTGTACTCTTGTAAAACCTCTTTAGAGTCGTAACCGCTTAATACACCGATAGAGTTTACACCTGCATTTTCAGCACTTATTAAATCAAGTTTAGTATCCCCTATCATCCAGATATTTCTATCTTCTTTATCAAAACTTTCTAATGCTTTGTTTATAGGTTCTGCATCTGGTTTTGGATTTACAACATGCTCTCTGCCAATTAGTACTTTAAAGTAATCCATTAGTCCAAAATATTCCATCAGTATTTGAGAATATTTTCCTGTTTTTGTTGTTACTATTCCTATGTCTGCTATTTTACTTGCTAATTCTACCGACTCTTTAGCATTTAGAAGAAGCTCAGTTTTTTCTCTTGAAATCACTCTATAGTGTTCTTTATATGTATCTACATAGTCCCAAACAACAGCTTCTTCAACTCTAAGTTCTCTATACATCACATCTAAAGGGTAACCAATGAGTGCCTTTATCTCTTCATCACTGGGATGTTTAGCATTAAATACATCAAAAGAGTTATGAAAACTCTCAAGTATCGCTTCTGTTGAGTCTATCAGTGTACCGTCTAGATCAAAAAGTATTATCATCGTATTATTTTTCCCATCTTATATAGTTATGCCAGATTCCACTTTGGGCTGGTTGGATATTTTTCACTCGTTTGTTTACAGCTGTAATAGAGTTTGGTATGTAAAGAAAGAGATATGGATTATCATCTGTTATTATCTTAAACATCTCCCTCCATTTTGCACTTAACTTCTCTCTATCTATCATGCTCTGTGACTCTTCTATCATTTTGTTAACCTTTGGATTGTTATAACCTACAAGATTAAACCCACCCTTTTTATCACTATCTTTATGCCAAAAGAGGTATGGATCTGGTGTGGGAGAGAGACCCCAGCCTAAAAGTACAGAATCAAACTCATGAGGAAAAACAACCATATTTAAAAAAGCCTGCCACTCCATTACTCTTAGTGTAACTATCACACCTGCTTTTTTCAGCTGATGCTGAAGTATCTGCGCAGCATAAGGACGAATAGAACTAGAGTTTGAAGTCACTATCTCAAAGGTAAATGGATTTTTTTCATCATAACCAGCTTCTTTTAATAGTCTCTTTGCCTTTGTTATATCTTGTGTTGGAACTTTTACATTTTCATTAAATGCTGCACTACCTGGTAAAAAAGGACCGCTACATACTTTGGCATGTTCAAAGAAAAGTATATTTACTAACTCATCTCTATCTATAGCTAAAGAGAGAGCTTCTCGTACTTTTGGATTTTTAAACTTATCCCTACGGAGATTGAATCCAAGATATGTATACGAGAGTGAAATTTTCTCATATATATTAAATTTATCAAAAAAATCTTGATACAACTGTCTCTCATAAGCCATAGCTTCTACAGTTCCAATATCGATTTGTGATGACTTGAGCATCAAAAATCTTGTCATTGGATCTGCTATAACATGAAAACTTATCTTGTCTATTTTAGAACGACCTTCAAAATACTCATCAAATGCTACTAATATAATATTTTTAGAGTATTCCAAAAGTTCTAATTTATAAGGACCCGTTCCTATTGGATTTGTATTAAACTTTGAACTCATAAGGTTTTTTTCATTCTTTAAAATATGCTCTGGAAGTATCCCCATCATCCATGTCTCAAGAGCTTTAAAGTATGCCTGTTTATATTTTACTTCAACCGTATACTCATCTAAAATCTTAACACTCTCAACAAAGCGAAACCCTGCACTATATGGTGAAGCTATCTTATCTGAGATAAGAGTTTGATAGGTAAAGAGTACATCTTTAGCACCAAAGGGCACTCCATCATGCCATTTAACATTTTTTTTAAGTTCAAAAATAAGTGTAGTATCATCCTTATAATAAAATTTCTCTGCTAAGTCTCCAATAATCTCTTTGGAATCCTTGTCATACTTTACTAATCCATTAAAAATAAAGCCTGCTATTTCAGAAGAAGAGGAGTCAGTTGCGAGAATAGGATTGAGTCTTGAGGGGTTTGTCGAAGTTGCAAGATGAAGAGTTGAGGCATAAAGCCCCATACTCAACAAAAGTGCTAATATATGTCTCATTTAATTAAGTGTTTGACCATTTACAGTAAGTTTTGAATCTACAAAGTCAATACCAAAAATGACATCGCTACCATCTTCTTTTGCATAAGCATTTAACTGCATCATCATTCCTGGATTTTGCATCATGTAGCTGTACATTTTTTTATTAATTTTCATCTTTGTATGAACTTCTAAATTGCCAACGGCCATAAGTGGTGACATTGCAATTTTTTGTCCAAGAGTTGCATCTTCTTTAACAGTTATCTCTGTTTTGATGTCAAAACCTTCTATATTTCCTATCTTATCTACAGTAACCTCTTTTACAGAAAACTCTTTGATATCTATAATTAAACCTTTCTCAATTAACTGAAGAAGACTATTTTGTACATCTTTTTGATATTTACTAGAATTTGTCATATCATTTCTAGATGCTAATGAACGGAACACTTCATATTTTTCTTTATCTAAATCTTTAATTTTTAATTTAAATGCAAACTTTTTCATATCTAAAAAAAGCTCTTTTGAGTTTACATGAAACTCTTGAAATGAAACTTTAGTTTTTAACTCAGTCTTTTCTTTTTCGTCATCAGAGCTTGCACTTATAACAACATCGTTCATTGTAATATTTGCATCGTTTGGTGTTCCGCTTAAAAGTATTTTGAAACTCTTAAGCTGCATATCTGTTTCATAACTATTTTTAGAATCAAATTCACTTTTTGAAGAGAGTTTTACTAAATTGATATTAAGTTTTTTATCTTGGTTTATGATGTCAACATGAAAAGATTTTATCTTAGACTTTATCTCCTCGGGTGCGATAAGATCACCTTCGCCAGAAAAAGTAGCACCACTCAGTTTGAAGTCTACTTGAAGCTCTTTATCAAAATCGTAAGAAGTCTCTATATCTTTGATATAACCTTTAAACTCACTGTTTATAATATTGTAACTAATATGATATAAAACACCTTTAGACTCTAAAAATTTCTCTAGATAATTTGAAAAAGCCAGATCTTCTTTTCTTATCTCATCTTTCATATCTGCAGATAATGAAAGTGGATAAATCTCTACCTCAATTGACTTCGCAAAGGGAAGATTACTATACTCAATGTCAGCACCGATTACTACACCGTTTAACATTGCATTTACATAAGGAGGAATCTGTTGATTTGAGTATTTATTTAAGTACTCTATAAAAGCAGCTGAATCTTGAAGAATGAATTCAAAGTGTCTTGATGAAGAAAGATAAGAGGATTGTGTTGTTTGTGTTTGAGCTTTTAAGCCAAAAGATTCGAGTTCGCTAACTCTAGTATCTATCGTTTCTTTCATAAAAGAGTTTCCGATTATTGGCAGTGCCGCCACAATCGCTATAAAAATAGCTACAACTATTATACTTTTTTTCATATCATACCTTCAAAATTTAATTGAAGGTATTATAGTTAAATAGAGTTAACTAACTAGTTTGACTCAACTACTCTATCATGAAGTTCTTGAACTGGACGTTCATTATCTACATAAAATTTTCTAAAGTGTGCAATCTGTGCAGCAGATGCAGTTTTAGGAGTCTTTAATAAGTACCATTGTACATTTTCAGAACATGGTGGTGTTGTAAGAGAACCTATATAGTGGTAGTAGTGTGCCTCGTCAGCTGGTAAAAGATCTTGAGGATCAATTTCTGCAGTTTTTCCTATATTGTTAATAACACTATCTAAAATTGGACTCGCTTCACCCTCTGTAAAGAAAACAGCTACAACAGCAAGTTGTTTTGTAATTGGATTTTGGTGAACCATGTGTGCAACCATATCGTAACGCTTACCATCTACAGTGTGCTCAGACTTTCCATGAAAGTGAAACTGTAAAAGATTAAACTTTTCGCCATGAAGAGTGATGCTTCCACCCTGTTCTGGTGTAATTTTAATAGAGTGACCATTATCAATAATCTTAGCCATTCCTGATACATCCTCATGCATACTTAAGTCATAATCATGATTCATGCTCATAGTTTTACCAGGAATAATATTTACTGGAGACTGATGTTGTCCTATGCCACAAGTTTTAGAAAATTCATTCCAGTGTGATGGGCCATTTTCTTCATAATTCCAATGCTTTGCATGTGCTGCTTCATGCCCTGCTTTATGTGCATCATTACTTACATGTTCTGGTTTTGCATCACTAGAGTGACCACATCCTGCTAAAAGTAGTGCTACTGCACTTAATGCTAATACTGTTTTTTTCATATTTAATTTCCTAATTTTTAAAATTTATAGTTTGCTATTACTCTATACTGAGATAATAACTTAAGTTGAGAAACTGTTCCTGTTTCAGTCGCTGATGTATTATCTTTAACCCAAATACCTTTTAGCGCTATAGAAAAAGCATCATCAGCTTTATATCCTAAAACAAGATTATAATCTTGTTGTGCATTATCAAACCCTGTTCTAGAATTTGATGTGTTTAGATATGCTAATGTAGTACTAAAACCATCCAAACCTAAAGAGTCAAATTTTTGATTATATGCAAATTTAATCCCTTGTGATCCACCGATATATATACTGTCTGACTTTAAAGCACTTCCGTATATCGACTGAAAAAGATCATTTGATGTAATCATATTTGTAAAAAGAGGTGTACCATCCCATGGAAGAACTAAAGAGTCGTGTTTTCCCTCATCTCTAAATACATTTGAGTATGCTAAAGTAAATTTTGCACTTTTAATTGCTGCAACTGCTTTTATACCAACAGCATTTACTGAGATACTACCACCAGCTAAACTTACATCATTTTGTAAGTTAGTCTCTGCATTTCCTACACTTTTTTGATTGACATATTGACCTGCTAAAGCTAGTTTCACATCAGAGATATTCATCTTATATGCAGCATCAATGTAAAAAGAGTTGAGAAAGTCTTGAGCATAATAATCATATGCTTTTATACTATAATTTTCTCTTTTAAAATCTACACCAGCCATAACTACACCACCAGTTGAAGAACCAGTAATCTCTTCTGTTTTACTTCCCAATGCATGCTGTTGCATATTTATAAATTCACTTGAAGTACGCTGCTTGAACTTATCTAAATAAGCAAAAGTAAATCCTGATTTCTCATCAATCTTGTAGTTAAAAAATCCACCCTCAACAGCAGAAGGAAGCATCCTGACTTCTTTTGCATGTATAAGAGGAGTTTTAATCACTTGACGACCATATAAAAAATCTAAATCTTTATAGCTATATGCTAAATAACCTTCACCTAAAACAGAGAAACCCTTATCAGGATTTCCACCTCTAGCTCCATTATCTTTCCCAATAATTGAAGTATCTACAGGACCATCAAGTAAAAATGGATTTGTAGTCATAAATGTAGCCCCTGCACGAAAACCATGAAGTGATGCTGTTTTGAAAGTCAACTGACCACCCACAGAATTTGAATTTGCTGATGTACTAGGATTTGTATCAAAATCCTTATCCGTTTGTATATAGTAGTACTTAACATTACCACTCGTCTTAGCTTCACTAAAGACTTCAGAAAGGCTATTTACCTCTGGAGTCGCAAGTAGAGCTGATGATAATAGAAGTACATTTAGACTTATTTTTTTCATTTATCTCCCTTAATATTTAGAACAAATCATTTTACTCCTAAGAGTATAAAATATTAATTAAAGTTGATACTTTTAAAAGAAAAAGTTATTTAAGTAGTTTAGAAGTTGGGATTTTAAAATTGAAGAGTTCTACCAAGACAGAAGTCTTGATAAAATAGAAAGTGAAACGATTAACGTTTTGAGAACTGGCGAGAACGACGAGCTTTTCTCTTACCTGGTTTCTTACGTTCAACAACACGTGAATCACGAGTCATCATACCCTCTGGTTTAAGGATAGCTTTGATTTCTGGGTTGAAAGCAACAAGTGCACGAGAAATACCGTGACGAAGTGCATCAGCTTGACCACCAAAACCACCACCTAAAGTAGTAGCAACGATATCAACAGAAGTATCTTGTTTAGAAAGAACTAATGGTTGTTTAACACGAAGTTTTTTCGCTTCAAGTCCACCTAACCATGCATCTAATGAAAGACCATTGATTGTGATGTTACCTGTACCTGGAGTTAACCATACTTTTGCGATAGACGCTTTACGACGACCTGTTGCATAAATTGTTTTTGCCATGAGTCAATCCTTACTTAGCTAGTTGTGCAGTGTGAGGGTGTTCAGCACCTGCATATATTTTTAATTTTTTAAGCATTTTATTACCAAGTTTAGTTTTTGGAAGCATACCACGAGTAGCTAATCTATATAGTTTCTCAGGGTTTTTTTCTAAAAGCTCAGTCATTTTAACACTCTTAGTTGAACCGAAGTAACCAGAATGAGAAAAATACTCTTTGTTCGCTATCTTACCAAGTCCGTTGAACTTAGCTTTAGAAGCATTAATGATAACTACATAGTCACCACAATCAATATTTGGAGTCCAGCAAACTTTGTTCTTACCACGAAGAGCAGTAGCTACTTCAGTGATCATACGACCAAATGTTTTACCTTCAGCATCAATCAGAATCCATTTTTGATCAATTTGTTCAGTTGTTGCAATTTTAGTAAATTTCATTATGAACCTTTTTAAGTAATTTATTTAAGCAAACAGGTAAACTGCTTGTTTTATTGGCGAAAGTATAACCATTTAAACTTATAAAATACTTAAATTTAGGTTTATTTAAGAATTGTTTTCTCTAGTTAGATCTAACAAATCAGAATGTTTTAAAATATTGTATCCAAACAGGAAATGAGCACTTACATACCCTTAAACTGTATCTGATAGTGGTTCACTCAGGTATTTTTCTATAAATTTAAAAAGTAGTGAAGTTTGTCTATGATGCCAGCTTTCATGTGAGTGGTAAGTCCAGCTTCGACAACCTTAGTTATTTCTAAAGCTTTGGTCTCATTTGTAAAGAGTATAGCACAAAGCTACATTAATTCTTCTATTTTAATATCATAATTTTTACTGATATCATCAAGCTCATCTTGAGCAACTTCAAGCTCTTCAAAAAGCTCTTCAACTTGAGCTTCTTCGAACGAAACAGTTTTTGAAAGTTCAATAAGTAAAGTACTATCCCCGGAGTTTGAAACTTCTATGAGTTCTTGATGGTGACCTGCAAGTAGCTCTTCTATTTCCATAATTTTAGTCTCTAGTTTATCTACTTTTTTCTTTATAGGTGAAGTAATCTTATTTCTCTCTCGTACTAACTCCGCTTTGAGTTTTTTGTTCTCTTTATTGTTAGATTTAGGAGTAACTTTTACTACTTCTTCTTTTTCATCTTCTTCCCAACCAATTTTTGAAAGAAACTCATCATATCCACCATCAAAATACTCAGCACCCTCTTTAGCAAAGATGACAAGCCTATCACACACACGACGCAGTAACTCTTCAGAGTGAGTTACGATGATAACAGCACCATCAAAGTTCTGTATCGCCTCTGTAAGTGCTTCAATAGACTCCATATCAAGGTGATTGGTTGGCTCATCAAGAAAGAGGAGGTTTACTTCACGAGCTAAAATCTGCCCAAGCATAACACGAGATTTCTCCCCACCTGAAAGTAGAGAGACTTTTTTGTCAGCACTATCACCACTAAACATCATAGCACCTGCTATACTTCTAATGACTTGTGTACTTAGTTTTGTGTTAGCTGAGTGTATCTCATCTGTTACTGTTGATTTTTCGTGTAGTCTTGCTATATTTGTCTGTCCAAAGTGTGCAAACTCTACTGATGGATGAGAACTTACACTCCCCTCTAACTGTTTTAACTCTCCAGCTAAAGTGTTTAAAAGTGTCGATTTACCCTTACCATTTTTCCCGATAATCCCTATACACTCACCACGTTGAATACTAAAGCTAATGTTTTTAAAGAGAAGATTATCCTCTTCATAACCAAACGCCAACTTATCAACTTCTAGCATTACTTTTGCTGGTGTCTCTTTGAAGTTAAAATCAAACGCCAAAGTATTATCAAACGCTAAGTCATCAAGCAGTTGCATCTTCTCTAACTGTTTAACCTTAGACTGTGCAAGTGCAGCAGTAGAAGCACGAGCCTTATTTTTAGCGATGAACTCTTCTAACTCTTTTACCTTTTTATCTTGTGCTATTTTTTGCTTTACATAGAGTTCATCATTTGATGCTAACTGCTCATAAAATTTATGAGTATTTCCTTGGATTATCTCTATGTTTTTTCGTACTAAACCCATAGTGTGAGTACAGACACTATCCATAAAGTCACGGTTGTGAGTGATGAGGATAAGCTCACCCTCAAAGCTACGAAGAAAGTTCTTTAACCAGCGAAGCGAAACAATGTCAAGGTAGTTGGTAGGTTCATCAAGTAGCAGTAAATTTGGTTCAGTTACAAGAAGTTTTGCAAGATTTATACGTATCTGATAACCACCCGAAAAAGAGAGTGGATCTGCATCTAAGTTCTCTTGTGTAAATCCAAGTCCAAAGAGAATCTTCTCAACACGGTACACATCATACTTCATCTCCTCTGTAAGTGCTAAGGCGGCCTCTTCTCGCAAAGTAGACTCAGTAAAGACTAGATGCTGTTTAAGAGTTCCTATCTTATAATTTTTAGGGATGATTATCTCACCACTATCAGGTGTCTCTTCAGCTAGAATCATCTTAAAAAGTGTCGATTTTCCACTTCCATTTCGTCCAACTAAACCGACACGAGTTCCTGCATTTAGTTTAAAGCTAAGGTCATTAAATAGTTCTTGGCTTGCAAAGTTTTTTGAAATATTTTGTAACTGTATCATATGTCTCTTTTCTCTAGTTATTTATGCTCTCTTACTTAATCGACATTATAGCTTAAGTATAACTACGTTTAAAGAGATGCCCTCTTACTAATCTTCCATAAAAGAACTCGAATCCTATAGAGAAAAGAATGAAAAATATAAAAATATATATCGCCTTTGGATTAGAGCTGTATGTATGATAAAGAAGAGTACAAAGGGCGATAAAAGTGGTAGTAGAAGAGAGAAGCAAAATGATTATATTTGCTTGAATCTCTTTTCTGAGTTTCAAGGCACTTAGATTTACAATAAAAAATATCAGTAAAAAGCTTGAACTTCCGATGATAGCAATTTCATCTATATTTATACTATTTGCTAAAATGAGACTAAACCCTAATGTCGATAGAACACCCATAAAAGGGATACTGTTTTTAGAATGTGTAAGTACTTTTGGAAGTTCCCCCTCCATAGCGATAAAATAACCAAGTCTTGAGTTTCCATAAATACTCGCATTAATAGCTGAAAATGTAGCAAGAAGTGCAGCTACAGAAACCATAATAAAACCCATCTCCCCTAGTGCAGGTTTAGCAGCAATTGCAAGAGCATAATCTTTAGCTTTTAAAAGTGTATCTTCAGGAACAGTGCCTACACTTACTAAAGCAATTAAAATATAAAGTATCATAACAAAAACAACTGAACTATAAAATGCTAAAGGAAGATTTTTTGCAGGATTTTTTACTTCTTCTGCCGCATTTGCAATCAATTCAAATCCTTCATAAGCCACAAAAATAATCATACCAGCAACAACTATAGAGGGAAAACTTCCCCAGTGCTCAGGAGAGAACCTTTCAGTGTCTACATAGTTAACACTTGAAACTATAATCACAACAAGTAAAATCACTTTTATGATGACTATAAAAGTCTCTGATTTACTGACAAATGAAGCACTAACAAGATTTATAATTGCAGGGAGGAGTATGGCAAAAGAGATAAGGAAATGTTTTATAAGAGGACCCGCATCAGAAAAAAATGTACTTCCATACGATGCAAAAGCAACTGCATATAAAGAAATTGTAACTATATAACTAAGCCATAACATCAGATTTATAGAACCAGAGAGTAGATTATGACCAAAAGCATTATCTATAAAACTCACTGTTCCACCCTCACTTTGAAATGCTACTGAAAGTTTTGCATATGAGTATGATGTAAGAAGTGCTATTATACCTGAGAAGAAAAATGCTAGGGCTGTTGCACCATGAGAAAGCGATACAGCTTCACCTAAGACGGCAAAAATACCACCACCCACCATACCACCAACACCAATGGAAATAGCTCCTAATAGATTAATACTTCTCTGTTTACTCATAATTTACACCTTAAACTTCACTTAATTATGCTGTGAAACACTAGAAAGTCTTCTATTCTTTAAATACATCCATTATAGCACCAATTATATCTCTCCACACTAAATCTACACTAACTGATGATATAATGATATTACAAGAAAAGAAAAAGAGAGGGTAAGATTATGCAAGTTTCAAGTACAACAAACCAACCAATTACTTTACCAGTCCAACCAAAAGAGCCAACATATACAAATAAAGAAGTCTACGAAGCTTCACAGGGTAACCTTATTCGATCTAATGATGGAAAAATCGCTCTAACACCTCAAGGTGAAACAAATATTAACAATGATAAAGAGGATAAAGCCACTCAGGCAGACCAAGCAGATCAGGCCCAAAAAGATGCAAATCGTGGTGTTGCAGTTGATTATTTAGCGGCAAGTTCACAACAGTCTCAGGTTGAAATCTACTTAGCTGTTGCAACTGATGGGAAACACCAAGCTAACAATAATGCAACTGCAGATGTTCTAGAGACTCTTCGTGATGTTCAAAAACAAAACAATGCAGTACAAGCTTATGCAACCTACCAAGACAACCAAGCACAAGGCAAACCGGCTCTTTATTAGAGACTAAACTTGAACTATTTTCACTTCATCTGCTAAAAGATAGCAGATGAAACCTCTTACCTCTTTACCTGTAATTTCTCTAATAGCTTTAACATAAAAACGAACTTGTTTGAGATGATGCTCAGAGTAAGCAAAAGAACTTTTATAATCTATGACATTAAAAGAGCCATCCTCTTTTTCAACTAATAAATCAACATAACGCAGTGAGTTTTTATAGCGAAGGGCTTTTTCCTTATAGCATTTACCATCGATAAGAGGAGTGACTTCTTTGGCGTTTACAAAGAGTTTCACACGAATCATAATATCTGTTATTTCTTCTTCGTCCAGATTAAATCCATACTTATTAAGCATCATATTTCTAGCGTTTAAGAGACTCCCCTCATCAAAATAGCTCATCATCTCTAAAGTAAAGTGAAGGGCAATACCAAAGTTAATAGCTTTAAGGTCTTCATCTTGTGAACTCTCTAGTGCTAAAATATCACTCTGGGTTCCATAATAGAGTTCCCGATACTTAAGAGTTTCTAACTCTTCACTTATCTCTTCTTCTTGCAGTTGACAACGAAGTTTTCCCCAACTACCTACCTCTAAATCCAATATATCAAAAGTAGATTTAGCCGACTTCTTAACGATGATAAGGTTTTCTCTTGCTCTTGTAAACGCTACATATAGAGCATTTAAAGAGTCCTCTCTTACAAGAAACTGCTCTTTTTCTAAAGCTCTTTCATACTGAGTATCTATCTCTGCTCTATTTTTTGTACGAAGATAAACATTTTGTAGCTCAATTCCATCATACTCATAAATAATACTATTTTTTGAAGCTGGTGGATTTTTAAGCCTATCCATCACTATGACATGCTCATACTCTAAACCTTTAGACTTATGAACAGTAAGAACTCTTACCCCACTAAGGTCAGAAGCAGCAGCACTCGTATCAAGTCTCTCATACTCAAATAAAAGAGCTTCTATATCATCATAAACGCCAACTGCACTTAAAAATCTTATAAGATGAAAGTCATTAGTAAAGAGCTTGTACTTTTTAATGGCAGATATAAGTACATCTACAAGTGTGACATGGTTAAAGTTAACTGACTCTATCTTTTGGGGAGCTTGTTTTATAAGGGCAAAAAAGTTCTCTTTGTAGATATTTTCTTTAAAATAGAGATATTTTAAGTACTCTAAAAGAGCTTTAACACTCGCTTGGTTTATAAGCTTTGTAGTTGTCTCTGTTACGACTTCTATCTTTGCTTCTTCAAGGACGAGTTTTATAGCTTCACCATCACCATTTGTAGCACATAAAATAGCTATTTCATCGATAATTGCACCATCATATATCAATCGTTGAACTTGAGTAATAGTCTGTTCTAATAGCTCATCATCAACTATAATCTCAACATATCCAAAGATAGCCTCGTCTCGTACTAACTGAGGTGTATAGTTATTTATCTTCCCTTGGAACACTAAGTTTACAAACTCTATCACCTCTTTTTGGGAACGATAGTTTGTTAGAAGTTTATCTACCTCTGTGTTGTTTTGAGATACAACCTCTCCAAAGAGGGCTGAAACACCACCACGGAACCTATAAATAGACTGTTTAACATCCCCTACAAAGAAAAAACTTCCATTTTCAAAGATACCAGACCCTGAAGTTATCTCATTTATCAATGGTCGCAAAATCTCATACTGAGTTATACTTGTATCTTGAAACTCATCAAGTAAAATATGTTCTATCTTTGCATCGAGTCTAAAGTATAAAAATTCACTATCATCAAGTTTGTGAAGTATCTCATAAACAAGTGCTGTTACATCAGAAAAAGAGAGTTCGCTATTTTCTACATAGAGTGCTTTTTTAGCTTTAATGTAAATATCTACCAGTTCATTAAGAGCATAAAAAAAGTTCTGTTCTTTTGCACGATGATACTCTTTAATAGACTCCTGAATAATATGCAGGGCACTATTCATCTCTAGAGTAAAACATTTTTTAAAGACCCAGTACTCTAGCGACTCTTTAACCACCCACGACTTCTCTTTAAGCTCTTCAAAACTCTCTGCCTTTACAGCTTTTATGAGTGAAGCTGATGCACCCTTACAACCATTAACAATAGTTTGAAGAGTATTAAGTGCAGCCATAGCTCTTTTTTGAGTATCAACAGTATCTACCTGAGTAAAAGTCAATGACGAAAGTTCTTCTTTTTTGATATAAAACTCATCAAGAAGTGTAAATATATCACCCACTCTTTTCTTAGACTCTAAAGAGAGATTGATAAGTACATCTCGTTTATTAGCTACACTCACCTCTTTTAAAAATCGTGACATAAGTTTAAGCTCATGTTGTGAAGCGAATGTAGAAAAGTCAGGCATTAAAGAAGCATAAAGAGAAAATTTACGAAGTATCTGTGTAAAGAAACTATCTATTGTCATTATTTTTGTATTGGCGTTTAAAAAAGAGGCTAAAATCTCAGCACGACGAGAAAGAATATCTTTTCTACTAAAACCACTCTCTTCTACTATCACATCTAACTCACCACGATTTTCTAACTCTTCTAATGTTAAGACAACTCTTTCACTCATCTCTCTGGCTGCTTTATTTGTAAAAGTTAGTGCAAGTATTTTTGAAGGTTCTGCTCCTTGAAACAGTAATGAGAGATAGCGAACAACAAGCATAAAAGTTTTTCCACTTCCCGCACTCGCTTCGTAGGCAAGATTCTTTTTAAACATAAAATTCCTAGATAATTTAAGTAGGTTATTTTAGCATTTTTTTATTAAGCACTAGATTTTTGGTGGTTTAATCTTTTTACCTAAAAGAGCATACTCTTTACCAACACGTGCAACAGGCTCATAAGCAAGAGTGATATTCTCTGCATCACTTATAATGGCATCTGATATATATTGCTCTTTTATCTCTACAACCAAAGGTATAGTTTTGGAACCTTTTAAATCTATCTCCTGATAAAAATCACAAAAAAAGGCACTTGGAGTTCCCTTAACCATAGGAGGATATCCATCAACCACAGTTTTTGTCTTTATCCCAAAAAGTTCACTTTCACTCTTATCACTTTGTAACTCTTTTGAGCTAAAGTGCATTTTTTCTAAAAGTGGCTCATCCACCATACAGATAGTACATTTTCCAGTTTGGCGAATATTTTTCAGAGTATCTTTTTCACTGCCATCACTCTTATGACCTATGCTAACTATCATAGTTGCAGGATCAGAAGATAGTCCCATAAAGTAGCTAAAAGGAGCTATGTTCGTAATGCCATTGTTTTGTGTCACTATCCAAGCAATAGGACGAGGTATGATAGTCTGAGCCATAAGTTGATAACACTGTGTTAACTCTTTATCTTCATAATTTATCTGCATTTTAGAGTCCTATCATCTGTTTTAGATTTTCTAACATACCACTTTTTGGTGCACTTACAGCTTGAGTAGCTATCATCTCTTTTACTGGTACATAGACATCTGCTGGCATACTATTTTCAGATGTGCCATCTACATTTATGACTACTAACTGAGGATGTATTAACTCTCTAAGTTTTTTCTCTACTACCATTTTGGTCGTCATCAGACTCATAGCACAGCCACCACATGTTCCAGTTAGAGTTATATAGACTGTACCATCTTTAGCACCTAAAAGTTCTATTCCTCCACCGTGAGAGTTAACATACTCACTTACTAAAGGAAGATAGTTTTGTGTCGCATCATAAATTTCATCATCAAGAAAAGTCATTTTAGTACTCCTAACTATTAATTAGAACAATTATAGTAAATTATAATTAATATAATCTTATCGAATGTGTATAGATACTAAGATTAATCTATAAACGAAAGACTTAAACTGGAAGATAATATGCCACACCAATTAGAACTATCACAATACTCAGCCAAACTAATGGAATCAGTCTATAAAACAAACGAACATTCTTAAGTCCCATAAAGTAGTCAATTACTAACTGCCCTTTAATAAATGTAGTAAAGAGTAAAATAGCCACAAAAGAAGTACTAATTATTTTCAAGTATCCTAATAAGAATGCAAAGAGTGTTAGTGTTGCCAATATTATCCATACTAACTCTAAATATTTTTTCATATCTACTCCTTATCTTATTATGTACACAAGTGGAAAAAGAACTATCCACAGAAGGTCAACCATATGCCAGTATGAAGCACCTGTTTCAATACCGCTATAGTCTCCAAAGCTATATCCAACTCTCTTTGTTTTTTTATAAATAACAAATAAAATGAAAGAGCCCAACATCACATGCATAAAATGAAATGCTGTAAGCATAATGTAGAACATAAAAAACTTGTTAGTACTTAGGTTAATCCCTGCACCAAATATATGGTAAAACTCACTACCTTTGACAAGCCCAAACGCTACTCCACATCCTATGGCTAAAAGAAGCCATTTACTCGCTTTAGCATTTGCCTCGGCAACACTCTCTTCACTCATAGAAGTAATACTCTTAACTGCCTTTATAACAAAATAACTACTTGTTACTAAGATAAGAGTGTTTATAAATCCTGATGTTTGATTGAGCATAAGCTGTGACTCATTAAACATGGCTATATCCCCACGACGAGAAAAAGCATAACCTAAAAAGAGTAGTCCAAAAGTCACTAACTCAACATAAATAATAATCCATATTGCAAAATCACCAGGAGGATACCTCTCTTTTAAAGGAAGAGTTTGAGACACTACTCAGCCTTTGTAAAGTAAAGTGCTACAAGCTTTTCAAGCACCTCTGTAACATCGGCTTCATCACTCAGAGACTCAACTATAGAGTGTAGACAAGCTTGGTAAGGATCAAAACCTTTTTGCATAAGTTTTGCAGCATAGATAAGTAGTCTTGTAGATACTGCTTCTTGGATATCTGTGTCATCAAGTTGGCGAATCTCTCCTGCAATATCTACAAGTTTTTGAGCCACCTCAGCGTTTATACCACTCTCTTGAATCAACACCTCTTTTTCTATTTCAGCCTTTGGATAATCAAAACTAAGAGAGATAAAACGCTGTTTTGTACTTGGTTTCATCCCTTTTAGAACATTTTGATACCCTGGGTTGTAAGAGACTACAAGCATAAAATCAGGATGCGCTTCTATCACCTCTCCTGTTCTGTCTATGGGTAAAACTCTTCTATAATCTGCTAGAGAGTGAAGTACTACTGTTGTATCTTTTCTTGCTTCTATTATCTCATCTATATAGCAAATTCCACCATTACGAACCGCTTTTGTAAGAGGTCCATCTTGCCAGTATGTTCCCTGCTCATTTATAAGATGACGTCCTACTAAGTCCGCTGCACTCAAATCATCATGACACACTACAGTATAGACATCACGCCCAAGCTCCTCACCCATAGACTCTATAAAACGAGTCTTTCCACAGCCTGTAGGACCTTTTATGAGTATAGGCAGATTCATCTCAGCTGCTGCTTTAAAAAGCTCCACTTCATTTGATTGGGGTAGATAATAAGTGTTTGATTTTTCTGACATAATTGTTTCCTTTATTTTGTTAAGTTTATATAGACATCAGTAAGTATTTTTGGTAGTTTTTGACCATCACGAACGACAGCATAACCATCACGACCAAAAAGGTAAGCAAGATACTCTTTAGCATCTAAATCCACCGTAATACAAAAAGGAGTAATCCCCTTTTTCTTTATCTCTTCGATAGCTTTTTTCGTATCTTCAATCCCATAACGACCATCATATCTATCTTCATCATTTGGTTTTCCATCACTCACAATAAGCAGAAGTTTATTAGCACTCTGCTGTTTGTCAAGTATCTTGGTAGCTTCACGGATAGCTGCACCCATGCGAGTGTAGTACTCTGGTTTTATAGTGTCAATTCTTCCACGGATAAGGTCACTGTACTTATCTTTAAAGTTTTTAATGATGTGAAAATAGACCTTTTTGTTTTGCAAAGAGGAGAAAGTATAGATGGCAAACTTATCTTCTAGTTTTTCTAAAGCCTCACTAAAAACCATCAAAGAGTCTTTGATAACATCGATGATACGAACCTCTTGAGTAATCCCACCCTCAGTAGAGAGTGAAATGTCGGCAAGCAAAAGTGTTGCCATATCTCGTGTTTTTCGCTCATAAGTCGTATAAAATTTCTGATGGTGCATTGATTTATCTTGATGAGAAGTGTACTCTATCCAGCTATCAATATCTATCTCATCACCGTATGGAAGTTTATCGTTTTTGATACGATCAAGTTTAAGTAAGTCCAACTCTCTATGAATCTTTCGTACTGTTTTTGTCAGTCTAGTAGGCAGAGAAACTGGCACTACATTCATAGTTACATGAGGCAATATTCTTGCATAGTTTTTAAGATAATCACCCTTCTTATAATCCCACTCATCAACATAATGTCCTTTACCAAGTGGGTAAATAATAGTCTCATCCACTTGCAACTCTAAATCCATCTTGATTCTAGCAGAGAGATTTGCCTGTTTTTGTCCTATGGTTATCTCATCCAAATCCTCAGCATGATAAAGGGCATCCTCATCAAAACTATCATCTTCACATCTATCGACATTAACCTGCTCGAAGATGCTCATAAGAGACTCAGGTAAAAAAGCGAGAAAGCCATCCGTCTCATGCTTATCATCCATCTGCTCAGTCTGCTTTTTCATCTGCAACTCTTCGGCTTTTTCATCACCCTCTTCACGAGTTGGCTCCTCTTCATCACTTTCACCATTGTTTGCTTTTTTAAGGGTAAGTGCTGAAGGGTAGATCCATAAAGGGCTTGGGTGTGCATCTATTAAATCTTCTTCGCTTTGTGTTTGTAAAGATTTAAGATATGACAACTCTTCATATTTATCTGTCAGTTGATTGATGGCATTTTCATAAAAAAGTCTAAACCCACTATATTTTTGTACTAAATACTCACTTGCTTTTTTGTTTTGACAGAGTATATTTGCATCGTTTTTATCCAATGCAATTGCCATTGCAACAAGCCAATAGTAAAGCATCTCATTCTCTTTTTTTGTACTAAAATAAGCCAATGATGCTGGAAGATAGAGCGAATTATCATCTTGCCACGATAAAAAAAACTCTTTACCTAAAAACGAAAGTTTTTCTAAAAGTGTACGAGAGATTTCAAGTGTTCGTTTATCTGTAACACGAAGCTCTTTAGCTTTTTCACCACCTAAAAGGCGATGAAAAATACTAAGAGTATTACTAATATCTTCAAAATTAACGCGAGCATTTTCGTGGAATTTATGAACTTTTTTATTGAGATATTTATCCCAAACTTTTCCCATACTCTCCTCAAACTCTAGCCAATAATGAAGCATCTTAAACTCCCTATGCCTCTTCTTTTACAAAGAAGCTATAAAAGTATGTAAATAGACCACTAAAAACAAGAAGACCAAAACCTAAACGAACCATGTAGATTCCCTCAATAGACTCTTGCGAATCCATAAAACCTATTAGGTCAGTTCCAACTCTCTGATCAAGAATCTGCACAAGACCCGCAGCACTCAGTGCTAAAGTAAGTCCAAGCATACCGATGTTCATCATCCAAAAAGATGTAAGCTCTACTTTTTGTGCTTTCTTACAGTTTCCATGAGGACGACCTCTTAAAATTGGCATTGCATAAGATATAACTGTAAATACAATCATAATATATGCACCATAAAATGATAGGTGACCATGTGCTGCTGTTAACTGTGTACCGTGAGTAAACATATTCACTGGAGCTAATGTATGGAAGAATCCCCAAACACCTGCACCTAAGAATGCCATCACAGCTGTACCTTTAGCCCATGTAAGTGCTATCTCATTATCATGTTGAATCTTTCTATCTCTCGCCATACTAAATGCAAAAAGTATCATTAGTAAGAAAGGTACAGGTTCAACTGCGGACGAGATAGACCCTATCCATAACCAGTACTCAGGTGCTCCCATATAGAAAAAGTGGTGACCAGTTCCTAAAATTCCAGATACCATAGTCATAGCGATGATAAGATATAACCATTTATCAATGTGCTCTCTATCTACACCTGTCGTTTTGATAAGTACAAACGCTAGGATTGCTCCAAGAATAAGCTCCCAAGTAGCTTCAACCCAAAGGTGAACTGTAAACCACCAGAAAAATTTATCTGCGATTAAGTTATCAGGTACATAAAATGCAAACAAGAAGAATACTGCAAGACCTAAAAGACCTGTAAGTAAAACTGTTGTAATTACTGTCTTTCTTCCTTTAAGAACAGTCATCCCAACATTTAAAATGTAAGATAAAACAACGATTACAATTCCTACTTTCGTTGGTAATGGTTGTTCTAGGAACTCCCTTCCCATAGTTGGTAAGAAATTATTAAATGTTAATTCTGTGAGAGCTGCATAAGGTACAAATAGATAACCTAAGATTGTAGCAACACCGGTTACTGCAAAAACCCAAAAAGTAATGATTGCTAACTTTGGACTCCAAAGTTCAGATTCTGTCTCTTCTGGAACAAGGTAATAAGTAGCTCCCATAAAACCAAAAAGAAGTAACACGATAAGTAAGTTTGTATGTACCATTCTTAAAACATTAAAAGGAATAAGTGGAAAAAGAAAATCTCCCCAGATATACTGAACTCCCATTAAAAGACCAAATAGTATCTCTCCTGCGAGAAGTACTAATGCAAAAATAAAATATGGTTTTGCGACCATTTGTGAACTATATTTCATAATCCTCCCTACCCTTCAATTGTTGGTGGCCATTCATTGGCGTCTACTTTAGATGTCCAGATTAAAAAATCTGCTAAGCTATTTACTTCATCTTCTGTAAGGTTAAACTGTGGCATTTTACGTCTGTTTGGAATATCTAAAGGCTGTATAGCCATCCATCCTTGCATATATGCTTTAAATGTTTGCTCATCTGCATCACCACGTCGTTGATATACATTCATTAGTTCAGGAGCATAGTATGCACCTTCTCCTATTAGTGTGTGGCACCCAACACAATCATTTTTCTCCCAAAGTTTTTTACCAGCGACAACACTCTGCGTCATATTTTGCTGATTTGAACGCTTTGGAATTTGATTTACTGTATCAAAAGTAAGTGCAATAAATATCATAAGTGCGAATGTACCGCCACCATAATAGATATTTTTTGCCATACTTTTTGTTATACGTTCAGTCATAAATAATCCTTCTTTTAATTCTACCTAGAAGTAGTAATTGGAATTTTAGCAAAAAAGATTTAATTCTACCTTTAAGTAGTATTAGTGGTTGACTTATTATGATATACTTTAATAAATGAATATTTGGAGTTATATATGCAACTTAGCAATAGTTCACAGTATGCTATTAGAATTCTCTCTTATATGGCTCTTCAAGAAGATAAACTCCTAAATGCCACACAACTTGCCGAGACACTTCAAATACCCTATAAATTTTTAACTAAAATTATGACTGAGATTGTTAAGTCTGGGTTAGTAGTCTCTATTCGAGGAAGAGAGGGTGGTTATAAGTTTGAAAAACCTACTTCAGAAATAATTATAAGTGAAATACTCGATATTTTTCATGACTCTATAAAAAAAGAGCAGTGTGTTTTAGGAATCGGCTTTTGTAATGGTCTGTGTAAATGTGCCCTACATGACCAATGGATGGAGCCTAAACTCCTTATGCAAAAGATGTTTGAGCAGTCAAGCCTAGCTGATATAGCGGGTAAAGGATGTAAACGCTAGTAAATAAAATGAAAGAGTAGCCACTGAGTTTGAAACAGAGATTAAGTCTTAATCTCTGTGACACATAATCTTATACTCACAGTAGAGACAACTTTTCTCATCTTCACACATTTTTGTATCTATTGACTCTAGGGCCAAAAGATCTTTTATGTGACTGCCTAGTATTTCTAACTTCTCATGTAAAAATGCTTCTGGAACTATTTTCGACTCTTTTAAATCATAAAAACCACAAGCAGTTACATTTCCAAGACTTTGAGTTAATAGATAGTAAAACTCTAACTGAAAGTCTGTAGAGTCAGTAAAGTTATTTTTGTTGTACAGAGTGTAAGAACCTGTTTTATAGTCTAATACTTCAACATTATCTTGGTGTTTGTCTACCCTATCTATCTGACCTATTAGTGTCATACCCTTGTATTGTGATTGAAACAACTCTTCTGTATATACAACTTCCCAACCCTCTGCAAATCGATCAATCTCTTTTTTTACAAATACTTCAAGTCTTCTTTTTTGCATAGCAATCAAATACTCATCTAACTCGCTATTACCACAAACAGCATCTAGTTCTCTATCTAAATCTTTTTTAAGTAGCTGAGCATCATCATAAGAGCCCTGATTGGAGTAGAGTTCTTTAAGTGCTAAGTGCACACTGTTTCCTATCTCAAACTCTTCTGGCATATCTTTTGGTATAGTATGGTTTTGTAAATGCTCTATATATTTATGATAATACTTTCTCTTACAAGTTAGATATGTTTTAAGTCTTGTACTTGAAAGCTTAATATCTTTAAATGAGTACTCTATCTCTTTATCTACAAAGTTAAACTCTTGATTATTTTCACTTATAAAGAGTATATTTGCATAGTCTGCTTCTTTATGAAGATTTTGCACTTGAATATTTAGCTGTTTTAAAAACCTAGATCCACTACTCTGCTCAGAACTCACAAAAGAGATTGCAACTTCTTTTGAAGAGTTTATGAGCATATTGTAATAATGCTTTTGTAAGTTCTCTCGGTCACTCATAGTAGGAAGACCTGCTACTTCACGAACTTGAGAGTTTAAAAACATATCTTTATCACTCTTCTTAGGAACATTCTTATCGTCAAAGTCAATGATTATCACACCATCAAACTCTACACTCCGTGTCTCTAACACACCAAGTACTGTAACCTTACCACCTCTTATATCGTCAAGGCTTCTACCTGCTAAACGCTGCATAAAAAGATTTAGTAAAGATTTTATTCGCATCTCCGACATAAAGGGAAGTAGTTTTTTAAAACTATAAATCTCCTCTGCATAGATCTTAATCTCTCGTTTATTTGAAAAACTCTCTATGAGTTCTTCTAAAAAAAGAATGAAATCTACTTCATGACTCTCTTTATAAAAAATATTGTATACTTTTTCGTAAAGAGCCTCACCAACTCTCTCTTTTCTTGCTATATTCTCTTTTGAGTCAGTATCTATCGCCTCTATAATTGCATGAAGTTCTTTGTAGAGTTTAGTATTTCTAAAAGGCTCTCCCATTGCAAAATTGAGATTTGATTTCTCATCAAAACTACGAAGGATATCTGCCTTAGATTCACTTGGAAGGACTACTGCTATATTTTCTGCTAAGTAACCTTTGTTAAGAAACTCATATATCTTACTTTTCACAAATGCCACTTGGAGTAAAGACTCACTAAAACTTGAGCAAGTTATGTTTTTATTTTGAGTGATTATCTCTTTTTGAATAACTTCTTTAGAGTTAAGTGAGAGTCTATATTCATAGTCAATTTCTAACTCAAAACCTAAGTCTTCTAATTTACTCTGCATTTTACTATTAAATCTTGAAGTTACAAATACTATTTCTACTGGTGTAACTTTACTACACTTCTCTAAAAGTTCAAGCTCAAAGTTTGTCAAATGACCATCAATTTTGAGTGTAATCTTTGCATGTGAAGATGCATAAGCTTTATTAAACTCATAAATATCGGGGAGAAATATTTTGTCTAAGTATTGTCTCTCATCACAAAGTTTCTTATATCGTTTATATAATTCTATTAGGATACTAATATGCTCTTCATATTCACCATATAAGTCAGCAGATTGTAACTCTTTTATATCGTAAAGTTCTGCACTAAGTTCAGAGAAAAATTTAAAGATATAAGAGCTATTTTTCACAAAAGTAAAAAAGTTTCTCTCTATCTGTAGATTAGAAAAACCATCAAAATCTGATGCTTCTAATAGTAGTAGTACACGACTATCATCATCAATAAATCTATACTCTTTGACTAAACAGAGTTTAGATATAAAATCGCCCATTGTAATATAGTTTGGTAAAAAAAGGGATGTCTCTTGGAGTTGTAGCTGCTCGTGGCGTATTGCACGAGCAGATGGTAGTACTATTGTCTGAGTATTCATAACTTAAAACTTATAAGCGTCTTTGATTCTTATGTCTACTTTTGCATTTTTTCTTGTATCTACTTTAACATCAAAGAATCGATAATCTTTATCAATTTCAACTTTTAACAGTAAGTTCCATACACCAGGTTTAGAAAACTTGACATTGCTAAATGTATAAGTGCCATCTTCAACGATAGGATTATCAAACTTTTTGTTAAAGTCGTCAGTTTCTGGTCTACTTATCGCTAAAGTCAACTTAGCATTATTAAGTGCAGCACCATTTTTATCATGTACACTATACTTAAAAGTTGAATTTGCGATACTAACATCTCTAGATGTAAATAAAACATTATATTTTTTATCAAATGCTATTTCAGCTTTAATTAGATCATTTGCTTTTGCATCTGCATCTTGATAGTTAAGCATAAATGAATCACTCTCTTGAATATTTGCAGTCTGAGTGACAACTATAGTCATTACACAAAAACTAAATACTATTGTTATTGCGAGACCAATTGAATATGGCCAAATTCTTCCGTTACTTTTGCTCATTTTTATGTCTCCTTCTGTATAAAACTCTTCTTATATACATAACCGTACCGTAAAGAACAAAACCATAAAAGAACACTTTCACGTAAAAAAGTGTCACTTGGTTTGTATCTCCAGGATCATTTTCTAAAACAACACCTTTGGAAGTAGATACTTGATGTGCTATGTCAATGTAACCATTAAACATAGATCCAGCATACTTTCCAACTGTCTGTTCAGGTTTTGATTTACCCGCGATTAGAGGCATAATACTACCACCATAATCCGTTCTTAAATCATTAAAGTGTTCCCAACTATCACCGTACATTATTGCAATAATAAATGCTTGTACAGATGAAGCAACAGGGCTTAAAATTTGTCTTCTATTAAAATACTCATATAAAGAAGCATCGCTAACTTGGATGTCAACTTCTGAAGAATCTCTTGATAAAATCAAAACAATTGTAGGCTCGCTAAATGTTTTTAAAAGCTCTTTTTCATACTCTACTATACTCATATCTTCTGGAAGATCTTTAAGCATAATTAAAATAAGTTTGATACCCGTTTTTTCATAAAGTTCGCTACCAAGTGTTTCAACTTGTTCAGTGAAAGTTACTCTATCAACTATTTCATCTTTATATAAATATTCTGCTACTAACTGTGTTTGAAAAAATATTGTGAGGATGAGGGCATAAAGCCCTCTGTTAAAAAATTTCAAAGAAATTCCTAACCTACAAAAAGATGGTTTGGTGTTAAAACCGCGAATAGTGTGTATGCAGCCATAATAACTAGGCCTAATGTAATTAATTTATCCATTTGTATACTCCTTACTTCACATCAACAATATGACTAGCACTAGTAGTGTCTAGCATTTTAATCGATTTTGCATCTTCAACTTTGTAAAAGTTGTTAGCGTTAGCTTGCTGTACACCAAGACCCCATATTGTAAGACCAACAAGGATAGTGAGTAGTAATACAGTAGCTATTAGCATTCCTGTTACACCATTAAGAGCAAATACGCTTCTATTTTCATTCATACCTGACTCCTTATTTACTTAAGTCTGTGATGTATGCACCAACAGCTTCTTTTTGCTTAGCATTTAATCTTTCAAATGCTGGCATAGTACCGATAGCACCTTTTTTACCATGATTAAGAACATTAGTAACTAAAGTAGTATTAAATGCAGCAATACTTGGAGCAACATACTCCATACCCATACCATCTTCACCGTGACAAGAAGCACAAGTTCCAGCAAATACATCTGAACCTTCACCTGTCATACCGTTTGCAACATAAGAAGAAACAGCATCAATTTCAGCATCAGTAATTAAAGCATTAGTATTCATGTTGAAAAGACCATTACGATCTGGCATTGGCATTTCCATACCAAGTAACTGATTGTTAGAACCATTTTCAACTACATGCTTAACAGTTTTAACTTCAAGTCTAGCTCTTAAGTCAGCAGCTTTTCCATCAATACCATCAGCCGCAAGACCGTGACATACTTTACATTCTGCTAAGAAAACTGACTCACCCATTTCTATTAATCTGTCTCCAGTAATAGAAGCGTATTGAGCATTAAACTTCGCATCGTGTACTGCAACATCTTCATTGTACTCACCAATTTGAGAGTAAGCATTTACAGGATAGCCAGCTACCCAGTACCACATACCCCAAACCATAGTCGCTAAGTACATAATCGCCCAACCTGTTGGTACAGGGTTCTTATATTCACCGATGTTGTCCCATGACTCATCTGCCAACTCACCATCTGCTGTGTCAGTTTGCATTTGACGAACATACTTAATTACAACAAAAACTGTAATGATTACAAGTGCAACAGCACCTCCAATCGCAAGCATATTTACAATATCACCGTTTAGTCCACCTTTTGACAAACCTACTGATAAGTAAGTCGCCGCGAGCATAGCTACTGTAACGATAATTCCCCAAAGATAAAGCTTATTCATATATCTCTCCTATTTTTCATCATCTTGTGGTTTAGCATTTACCGGAGTATCTGCTATCCCATCATGTAGTGCCAAATTGCTATACTCTTCATAGTCATGACCATCAGCATCTTTTCTTTTTGTATACAAATGATATATGTATGCATAAAGCCCAACTGTTAAACCAGCTATTAAGATAAAGTAGCCATAAGCTTGTAGTTCTGCAATTTCCACTATAAAATCCTCTTATTTAAGACTGTTCATATATGCAATAATAGCAACGATTTCAGGTATTTCACCACGTTTCATTACTGCATCTACAACATCTTGGTCTTTCATATCTGCTACGATAACTTTTGCTTCAGCTAAAGCTAAAGCATTTGCTTCTGCAACAGATGCACCCATTTTAACAATTTTAGTTGACCCATCTTTCATAGGAACTGGTTTGTTATAAGGTACTGCGAAAAACTGATTAACTGTTAACATTTCTGCAAAAGCAGTGTCAACATCAGCTAAGTTTGTATATAACCAAGTGTACTTAGGCATGATAGAACCTGGAACAACTGCTGCAGGGTCTTTCATATGATTTTCGTGCCAGTCAGTAGTACGGTAGTTACCTACACGGTGTAAATCTGGACCAGTTCTTTTTGAACCCCATAGGAATGGACGATCATAAGCATACTCACCACTTAAAGAGTAATCACCATAACGGTCAGTCTCTGATTTAAATGGACGAACAAGTTGTGAATGACAAGCATTACAACTATTTTTAATATAAACATGACGACCCGCTAACTCTAATGTAGAGTAAGGAGCAGTACCGATTACAGGACGAGATTGTTGAGCAAAGTTTGGAAGTATTTCAACTAAACCTGCAAAAGCAATAGCTACGAAGACACCAACCGCAAAAAAGAATGGGTTTTTTTCTAACCAATGAAACATAATATTTTCCTCCCTTTCTTAAGCGCCCATAGGCGATGCATTAGCTGGTTCACTATCAAGTTCTTTACCAGCAGTCATAGTTTTGAAAATGTTATAAGCAAACATTAAGAAACCAACTAAGTATAATAATCCACCAACACCACGAATAGCGAAGTAAGGGTGAAGAACAGTAACTGTATCAATGAAAGAGTAAGCTAAGTTACCAAATTCATCGTGTGCTCTCCACATCATACCTTGAGTAATACCTGCAATCCACATAGATGTGAAATAAAGGATAACACCAAGTGTCTGAATCCAGAATTGAGTTGACATTAATTTCTTAGAGTAGATCTCACGTTTAAATACACGTGGAGCCATATGGTAAAGTGCAGCCATAATCATGAAACCAACCCAACCAAGAACACCATCGTGAACATGACCAACAATCCAGTCAGTAAAGTGAGCAATAGCATTAACAGATTTAATCGCTTGAATAGGACCTTCTAATGTTGAGAACATGTAGAATGTAGAACCAAGAACCATAAACTTAATTAATGGAGATGCTGCAACTTGTTGCCACTCACCTTTCATTGTTAAAAGCATATTAATCGCTGAACCCCATGAAGGAAGAATCAGAACTATTGAGAAAATTGAACCCATAGTTTGAACCCAGTCAGGAACAGTTGAATAAAGAAGGTGGTGACCACCAGCCCATAGGTAAACAAACATTAGTCCCCAGAAAGAAAGTAAAGAGAGTTTATAAGAATAAATCGCTTGTCCAGACTCTTTCGGTAGAAAGTAATAAATCATTGCAACAATAGGAACAGTAAAACCAAATGCAACTGCATTGTGACCATACCACCATTGAACTAGTGCATCATTTGTACCAGAATACATAGAAACAGAATGGTACCAAGCACCAATTCCGGACTCACCTGCAGCACTAGCAGCTAGCATTGTAGGGATTTCCATGTTATTAAATAGATAAAGCATAGCTATACCTAAGAAAGTAGCAATGTAATACCATACAGAGATATAAAGTGATTTCTCACGACGAATTCCGATTAAACCGAAAACGCTTACTCCCCATAGTACCCAAACAACAACGATAGCGATATCAATAGGCCACTCAAATTCAGCATACTCTTTAGATGTAGTAACACCTGCAAGTAGTGAAAAGATAACAGCAGCAACACCGATAACATAAAGTGTGAAATGAATATACCCGATACTCATTAAAAACTTAGATTCTGCCATCGATACTTTAAGTACACGTTGACCAACATAATACCAAGTAGCGAAAACACCACTTAGTGTAAAACCAAAAATTACTGCATCTGTGTGCAGTGGACGAAGACGACTAAAGTTAGTGTATTCAGCAAGTCCTGATCCTAGTATTGTATTAATACTTGGAAAAGCAAGCTCAAACGCTAATATCACACCGATGAGCATACCAACAATACCTGTAGCGATGGTAGTTAGCATGAACAACTTTGCAATAGTGTAGTCGTACTCTAATGGACGATTCTCCATATATAGCCTCCTTAAGATTCAAAGCAATTATGTTTAATAAGTACATGAATGTACCTTTTAAACTAATTAACATTGTATATTAGCAGTTGATATGTTTAAATTATCTTAAGTTAAGAGAAAATTTGTATATTTATTATCTTTTTGTTTACTTTTGGAATTTTATATTTGATTAAGAAAAGGAGTGAAGTTTCGTCAGTATTAGCAATGCTTATAATGCATTACTAATTATCTTTTTATAAGTGTTAAAAACTCATTAAATATGTAACGGCTCTCTTTAGGACCTGGTGATGCTTCTGGGTGATGCTGTACAGAAAATATTGGTGAATTATTGTAAGATAAACCTTCAATAGTATCATCAAAAAGATTTGTATGCGTCACAGTAGCTATATCTGTAATATTATCAGGAACATTGTAGTTATGATTCTGTGCAGTTATCTCAACAAGCCCTGTTTGAGTGTTTTTAACAGGATGATTTCCACCATGATGACCAAACTTTAGTTTAAAAGTATCATAACCATGGGAAATACTTAAAAGTTGGTGTCCAAGACAGATTCCAAACATAGGTATTTTTGCTGCTATGAGTTTTTTTATCTGCTCTTGTTCTTTTTTTAGAACAAGAGGATCACCTGGTCCATTTGATAAGAAAACGCCATCAATAGATTTTTCATTATACTGAGTAATTAAATCTTCAGCATTAAAGTCATTTGGAATAACTTCTACACTAATTCCAGCACTAACGATTTCATTTAAGATGTTTCTTTTAACACCAAAATCAATTACAGCAATTTTAGCCTGAGATGTAGGAGCTTCTTCATAGTCAAAACCCTCTTTCTCATTATAAGTACTACTTATATGCTTATATGCTTTTTTTGTACTTACTTGTTCTATGTAGTTTACATCTTCTATACGAGGAGAGTCTGCTAAAATTTGTTTGAGTTCTTCAACATCACTAACTTCAGTAGAAGCTACCATCATCATAGCACCTTCATCTCTTATCATTTTAGTAAGGTATCTTGTATCTATATCGCAGATTCCCATTACATTATGCTTTAGTAAAAAGTCTGCTAAAGACTCCTCTGCTCTAAAGTTTGAATAACGTGCTTGATATTTTCTAACAAACATACCTTTAGCATGAGCAGATGAACTCTCCATGTCTTGTGCATTAACACCCACATTTCCTATCTCTGGCATAGTAAATGTAACAAATTGCCCAGCATAAGAAGGATCAGACATAATCTCTTGATAACCACTTAGTGAAGTATTAAAAACTATTTCGCCTACAAGTGTAGTCTCAGCCCCAAAACTTTTTGCTTCAAGATAAGTACCATTTTCAAGGTATACATAGACTTTTTTCATACTCATTATTCCATACCTCTTTTCATCATCTCTTCTCTATATATTTTTTCATGTAAGATATCAAACTCATCAGTTCCAGGAATATATCTCTTTTTATAAGAACGGATTTTATCCATAACTGCATCTTCGATTTCAGACTCATCAGCCATAAATCCTGTAATAGCATTATAGATAATATTTTTAATACGGTTTTCTGTAACATCAAAGTGAATTAAATCTTCTTCGTACAGTTCATCAAGAATCTTATGGGAAATATCTGAGTATCTCTCTTCATAATTTAATATTACATCAAACTCTGGAGCTAGTTTTTTCTTAATCATAAAGAAAAGCTGACGTTCATCAGCAAGCATAAACTCAATCTCTTCTTCATTGTCATCGCAAATATCATTAACTTTATCTTCTAAAGCCATCTCTTTATTTACATTATCTTCAAGTACTTTTTCAGATTCTAATGCAATAGGCTCTAAGCCTTTTGTCATAGTAACAACACCACTTTTATTTAATTCAATTGCAATTTTATTTGATATATGGGGGATAGATTTTAGTGATAATTTCATGTGTTATGACCTATTTATTATTTTAAATTTAGCCATTTTACAATAAGTTAGGTAAAAGTTTGATTATTCGCTTAAAAGTTGTGTTAATTCTGATGCTTTTTTAGCATCCATTTTTGTTAATATTTTTCCCACTACCTTTGGTTTTAAAGAACGTAAAATTGATGTAGCATCTTTTGAGTCCATCTCAGATAAAATACCTGAAGCTGACGAGGGTTTCATTTTTGAAAATGTTTGAGCTATTTTACTCATTTTTGTACTCTTTAACTCTTTTAATGCAGCTTCATTTCTCTGCATCATCTCTTTGACATTCTTCTCTTTTTGCATAATTATTGCTAATTTTTCATCTACTTGTTCTTCTTTAAGAGCAAGCTTTGAACCTTTTTGTTTGAGCAACTCTTCTGTTGCAACTTTTAGAGCGCTTAATGCTTGTTTTTGTTCATCAATACGTTCTAACTCAACTAAAAGCTCACTCTTTCTCTCTTTAAAAATCTCTGTACACTCAAAAAGTCTATCACTTGTTTGAAGCGAAAAAAGTGATGATGTAAGTAATGTAAAAAGCAATAATGATTTCAAAAGGCTTCCTTTTTTTTATTATTTGTGTATGTAATAAGTGCAACTTCATCTAACTCTTTCGCTTCTGCAATTTTTCTCTGTTTTAGTACTTTTTTAATCTCTTCAAGCTCAAGATAATTAAATTTTTCATACTCAATCATCTCTATTTTTAGCTGTTCTTGAGCCTTAAGTATCTCTTGTTTTGCGAAAGTAACCCACTCTTCATTATGTCTAATAACAGACCTCTGAGCATCAAGTAACATTCGAGAGGATAAAAAGTCAGAGACTCTACCCATTTGAGGGGAGTCTATGTCATCAAGAGATTTAAAAGAGAGTTGGAGTGCTATCTGTGCACTATTGAGGTTGGCATTTGCACTCTGAAGTAGGCGCTCACTCTTTTGCATAATGTTTTTTTTAACACTTACTAAAGATGTATAACGAGTCTTCATAGTTTTTTCCTTACTAGAGGATTATTGTATCATCTCTTTCAGGTGATGTAGAAATTATACCAACTTTTGTTTTACTAATCTCTTCTATAGTTTTTACAAAGTCTTGTGCATCTTTAGGAAGTGCATCAAAAGTTCTAGCACCTACAGAGTTATTCCAGCCTTTGAAAGTTTTGTAGATTGGTTTTACATCATCAAGGTTTGATGGCATATAGTCAATCTCTTTACCTTCGTATTCGTAAGCAACACAAAGTTTCACTTCGTCAAAACCATCAAGTACGTCAAGTTTCATAAGTGCTAGTTCATCACAACCATTCAGACGTGCCGCGTGACGAGTAGCTACTGCATCAAACCAACCACAACGACGAGCACGCCCTGTAGTAGTTCCAAACTCATGACCTTGTTCGCCTAAACGCTGACCATCTTCGCCAAAATCTTCAGATGGGAAAGGACCGTTACCAACACGAGTACAGTAAGCTTTAACAATACCGATAACTTTACCAATATCTTTAGGGTTAATCCCAAGACCTGTACATGCACCAGCAGATACAGTTGCAGAAGATGTTACATATGGGTAAGTTCCATGGTCGATGTCAAGAAGTGTACCTTGCGCACCCTCAAGTAAAATTCTCTTATTTTCATCAAGAGCTTTCCATACTAACTGAGTAGTGTCTGTAATAAAAGGAGCTAATTTAGCTTTATAACCTTCTAGTTCTGCAAGAAGTTCAGATTCTTTTGGAGTAGGAATTTCATAAATATCAAAAATCTGTCTATTTTGCTCAAAATACTCAATAATAGAAGCAGTAAGCTTAGCAGGATATAAAAGTTCACCAACACGAAAACCAGTACGGTTAATTTTGTCTGCATAAGCAGGCCCAATTCCCTTACCAGTTGTACCGATAGCTTTATCACCCTTGAGACGCTCTTTTGCTTGGTCGATAAGTGCATGGTAGTAAAGATTCAAGTGTGCTTTATCTGAGATAAAAAGACGACCTTCAAGAGCTTCAAACTGTACCATCTCTTTGATGATAGACTCAGGTGAAAGAACAACACCATTACCAACTACATTGATAGCTTGTGGGTTTAATACACCTGAAGGAACAAGGTGAAGAGCGAACTTAACTCCATCAACCCAGATAGTATGACCAGCGTTATGACCACCTTGGCTACGACATACCATATCGTATTCACAAGCTAATCTATCAACTATCTTACCTTTACCTTCATCACCCCATTGAATTCCAACGATTAAATCTGCTTTCATATTTTCCTCTTTTTACTAAAAATTATTTAGTTAACTGTTCACAAACTGCGTCTGTGTATATTGCGAAACCTACTGATGTTAGGTCGTTATTTCTGTATCTTCCACCACGAGCATATACTTCATTGTCTTGAATTACTCTAAAGAAAAGTTCATCATAGTAAAGCATTTTTGCGTAGTACATTGGAGCTAAAACTGTGTTTTCACATGACATTTCAGAACATAAGTCTTTCATCTTGCGTAGTTCAGCTACGATAGACTCTGGAGCAATAGCCATAACATCATCTATCTGCTCTACATACTGTAAATAAACAAGTTTCGTAAGCCACTCAACTTTTAAAGATATAAACTTATCGATATTAATATGTTTAAAATCATCAATACTTAACTCATCAAACATCTCAACTAAAAGTTCAGGTATCTTGATATTTGAGATTTGAGTGAGTGGTTTTACTTCAAGCTTTTTAAAAATCTCTGTTGCAAGATTTAAAACGCTAGAGAGTTTTTTCTCACCCATATACTCAACACCAACTTGATACTGTTCAGTTGTAGGATAAGTCACAACAGGTTGGATGTAAAACCATTTCTTCTGTGTTGTATTTTTTCCTAAACGTTTCTCTATTATACGAACAACATCTATAGTAGAGTCTGCTCTTAAAGAGATAGGATTATTTTGCTTATCATTTACACGAATAAGTTCTTTTTCATCAGCTATACTAAGGTGCTGGTGATATGAGAAGATTGGTGTTACAATCTCTAAAAAACCATCAGCATCTAGAATTTCACTTGCTATATTTTCTATACGGCGTTTAACTTTAGCAGATTCGCCAAAGTACAACTTACTACCGTTAGGAATTTCATGCTCTAGTATCATCTATATCTCTTTCTTTGCTAATGCAGTTTTAAAATAAGTTTCATTATACACTTTTGAAGCAAGGCCAGTATATTCTAATCGTCCCATGCGGTGTAAGATAAGCTCTATAGAGTTTACAACCCAGATAGATTCATAACTTGCAATAAGTCCCATTTGATTTATACGAAAGATCTTACCTTTTAGATGATCTTGACCACCTGCAACATTCACACCATACTCTTCTTTTAAAGCAGTACGGATTTTTGCAGCATCCACGTCATCGATAGTTGTCATACTTTTAGCTGGAATAGTTGGGTATATATGTAAACCTATTGCCTGAAGTGCAGCATTTGTAGCCTTTGCACGTCTTGCCGTGTTACAGTATAAAACACCTATCCCACCCTCTTTTTCGATAGTCTCTAAAACTTCTAAAAGACCAATGATAAGAGTAGTTGCTGCTGTATAAGCTGTTGTATTTTGACGCTGTTTTTTAATCTCAGAAGCAAGATTCAAGTAGTAACCAACACCAGAACCTATAGTCTCAATAGCTGCATTTGAAAGACCAAGAATAGCTAAACCAGGAGGGAGCATAAGTGCTTTTTGACTTCCAGCGATAAGACAGTCAATATTGTCTACATTAATTCTCTCAACACCAACAGCAGTAATACCATCAGCAATAATCATAATATTTGGATTTATCTCTTTAACTGCTGCTGCTAACTCTTCAACGGGGTGACGAAGTCCACCTGCTGATTCGCTAATTTGTACTGCGATTGCATCTATATCTGTGTTGGCTTTAACTGCATTTACAATAGATTCAACAGATACAGGAGTATTCCATTCGTTTTTAATCTCAACATTTTTTAGTCCATGAGCAAGGGCAATTTTACCAAAACGCTCACCAAACTTTCCAGAGTTTACACTAAGAAGTGTATTTTTACAAAGATTGATTACAGCTGCTTCCATAGCACCAGTACCAGATGATGCGATCATAACTACTTCATCAGTAGCAAAAAGCTTAAAAAGGTGTTTACGAGTTGTCTCAAAGATCGCTTCAAATTCAGGTGTACGGTGATGCATTGTCTCATCACTCATAGCATTGCGAACATTTTGTGGAACCGGAGTTGGTCCTGGTGTAAAAAGTAACATATAAAATTTCCTACGAGATTTAGTGTTTAAAATAAAACCTCGTATTATATCGAAATAATTTTAAACTAAACTAGCTTTTTGGCATTCTAGCTGTAATAGTATCCATAGTTTTAAAAATGGCTTCCTCTTGGAAAGGCTTAACCATGTAACCGTTAGCACCTTTTTTAATCATAGAGAGTACACTTGCCTTAGAACCTTCAGTTGTTGCCATAATTATACGAGTTTTATTCCACTCTTTTTTTGCACGAACTGCTACTACAACCTCTTCACCGGTCATATTTGGCATATTCCAGTCAAGTAACATGATATCAATTTTCTCTTTTTCCATTACTTTCATAGCTTCCAAACCATCTTCTGCTTGAAAAAGGTTTAGCTCTTTCCATATTGGTTCTTTAAAGTAACGTGTCATGGTGTTTGTAAGAACACGTCTCACTATTTTACTATCATCAACTATCAATAAATTCATATTATGCCTCTCTATGCTAAAATACTGTTTTAGAAATCTTATCATAGAAAATTAAAAAAAATCTTTAATTGTCATTAAAAAATCACAATTAATAAATAAGGAATCATATGAGTATATTTGACTCTATCATTTTAGGAATTATTGAAGGCTTTACCGAGTTTCTACCAATTTCATCTACTGGACATTTAATTGTTGCAAGCCATTTTATGGGAATTGATCAAACTGAAGTAACAAAAGCCTTTGAAGTCATCATCCAATTTGCAGCAATACTTGCAGTATTTTTCAACTATAGAGATAAGTTCACACCTAAACATATAAACCTTTGGTTAAAAGTCTTTCTGGCATTTGTTCCTATTGGAGCAGTTGGTTTTGTTTTTTCCCACCAGATAAAAGAACTCTTTAGTATAAATATTGTAGCTATTATGTTTATAGTTGGTGGTGTAGTTTTTTTAATAGTAGAAAAATGGTTTATTCCAGATGAGTCACGGCAAATAACAAATGTAGAAGATGTAACAATTAAACAGTCTCTAGTTATAGGATTTGCACAGATTTTTGCACTTATTCCTGGTACTTCTCGTGCAGGTTCGACTATTATTGGTGCTCTACTTGTAGGACTGAGTCGTAAAGCTAGTGCAGAATTTAGTTTTTTACTTGCTTTTCCTGTTATGAGTGCAGTAACTGCTTATGACTTACTCAAACATTACAAAGATTTTAATGATGCGAACCTTATGACCTTAGCTGTTGGTTTTGTAGTCTCATTTATTGTGGCATTTATAACTATCAAACTATTTATGAAGTTTTTAGAGAAGTTCACCTTTGTAGCATTTGGTATTTATAGAATACTCTTTGGTGTGATATTATTAATAATTTTTAACTAAAGGTGGAACCAAACTTGCTTGATGTCATTTAACAAATCTAATGTTAAAGGAGATATCATGCAAAATTTCAGCAGATATAACGCCCATCTACATATGTTTTTAAACAAATTAGAAAAGAGGTTTTGTAAACTAAGTATTAAACTCTTATAAAGTTTTTAATACTTTTTTAGCAAGGCTTAAAGCCTTTGAGCGATGAGATAATTTCTTTTTTGTCTCATCATCTAACTCACCTAATGTTTTATCATACCCAAGCGGTATAAACATAGGATCATATCCAAAGCCACCCTCACCTTTTGCTTCAACCAATGCTGTTCCATACATCCAACCATGAACAGTTCTTTCAAGGTCTTTAGTCACAATTGCTATTGATGCTGTATAAAAAGCAGGTGAGCTTTCCACTCCCTTAGCTTTTATATCTTTCATAAGTGTCTGAAGATTATCTTTATCATCTGCATTTTTTCCACCATATCTTGCACTATAAATTCCAGGAGCACCATCAAGGACTTCTACACTTATCCCACTATCATCAGCGATAACTGTTACATTTTCATCTCCAAGAGCTTTAAAAACTGCTCTTGCTTTTATAAGAGCATTGCCTTTAAAAGTATCAGCATCCTCTATGATTTCAAACTCTTGGATAAGCTCTGAATAGGGAATAACTTCATACTCCCCACAGAGTGCTTTTATCTCTCTTACTTTACCTTTATTAGACGTAGCTAAAACTAATTTCAAATCTATTTCCTTATACTTTATATAATATTGTTCTGTTATAATTTCGTAATTATATACTATAAAGGCTTTAATATGTTCAAAAAAGTACTTCCCCTCTCTTCAATTTTATTTCTAAGATTTCTAGGACTCTTTTTGGTTTTACCTGTTCTTTCAGTTTATGCACTTGAGTTAGAAAATGCTACTGGATTTTTAGTTGGTATTATCGTTGGTGGTTATGCTCTTACTCAAGCTATTTTTCAAGTGCCATTTGGAACTATGAGTGATAAGTTTGGTCGTAAGCCTACTATCCTTTTCGGTCTTATCATTTTCATCATCGGTTCAGTGATTTGTGCTTACTCAACTGATATTTACACTCTAATGTTTGGTAGATTTCTTCAAGGTGCTGGAGCAATTGGTTCTGTTGTAACTGCAATGATTTCGGACCTTGTTGAAGAAGAAGTTCGTGGTAAAGCTATGGCTATCATGGGTGGATTTATCGCTATGAGTTTTGCTCTTGCTATGGGGCTTGGTCCTGTTGTAGCTGCTAACTTTGGTATTAGCACTATCTTTATGATTACAGCGGCACTTGCAGTTCTTGCAATCATAGTTCTTTTTACGAAAGTTCCTACTCCTCCTAAAATAAAGCATATTTATCATGGAACAGTTAAAACTTCTGACATCCTAAAAGATAACAATCTTTTAAATATGATTATCATAAATGCTATGCAAAAAGGTCTTATGACTATGGCGTTTGTACTTATTCCTATCATCCTAACTCAAGAACAGTATGGTTTTAACTGGGAAAAATCAGAGTTATGGATGGCTTATGTTCCAGCAATGGTTGCAGGTCTTATTGCTATGGGTCCTGCTGCTGTTTTTGGTGAGAAGAAAAATATTCCTAAACAGATATTTTTAATCTCCATCGTTCTATTTTTAACTTCGTTTTTAATCATGGGGTTCACTACTTCAAGTACTGTCTTCATTCTAGGTGTAGTAGCTTTCTTTGTAGCGTTTAACATGATGGAACCACTTGTTCAGTCTATGATAAGTAAGTTCGCTAAAGTACATCAAAAAGGTGCAGCACTTGGTATCTCTAACTCAGTAGCTTACTTCTTTACTTTTTTAGGTGGAACATTTGCAGGTCTTTATCTAGATATCAGCGACAGAGAGACTCTCTCTATCACTATCGCTTCAGTAATTGTTCTATGGTTAGTTTGGACTATCTTCAAACTTCAAAATCCTATCAGACACTCTTTTCTTTATATTCCACAGAGCGAAATAGATTTTGATAAACTTAATGGTTTAGAAAATGAAAATATCGCTGAGTGGTACATCAATGAGACTGAAGATGTTGTAGTTATAAAGTATGTAAGTGCATCTATGGAACAAGAAGATTTGAAAGCAAAGGTTTCTAAATAAGCTAAACGCCAAGTATCTCTTGATATACATCAAAGTCTAAACTCTTATTTTAGATAAAATCTTTATCTAAAATAATTCTAATATTGGACTTTGATGATGAAAACTCTTTTTTATATCCTCACACTCTCAACACTTCTCTTTGCAAATACTAATAATACTAGCTCTTGTATAAAATGTCACCCTACTATAGTTTCAGAATTTGAAACTTCAATGCATAAAAAATCTTCTATTTATGATGACAAAGTGCATAAAGCAGTCTGGGACAAGCATCCTGCTAAGAAAAAAGAGAACTATAAATGTGCAAAGTGCCATACTCCAAATACTAATACTAATACTAATGCACATCAGGGTATCACATGTATTTCATGTCATACTATAACAGATGTAAAAAAACATGCTAAATCAAATACAAATATTTATGAAACTAAACCTAGAACATTTTACTCAGCTGAAATTGGTAGAGAGAGTGAGAGAGTCACCTATAAAACTACAACTTCATGGTGGGGGAACAAGAAAACAGTTGGCTCAGCTTACCATGATATTGACTATACAAATAAACAATTTTATAATGCTGATATGTGTATGGGGTGTCATTCTCATAAAGAGAACTCTAAAGAATTTTTAGTCTGCTCAACCCAAACACCAAAGATAAAAAGTACAAAAGAGAACTGCATCACATGTCACATGCCAAAGATATTGGGAACAGCTACAACAGTTAGAATAAGTGAGACACATAGGTTTCATGGTTTTAGTGGAGCGAGAGTTAAACCAAAAATGCTTAGTAAATATGTCACACTAAGTTTAGAAAAAGAAGATAGTGGATTTAAAATCACAATTCAGAACAAAGCACCCCACAATCTCTTAACTCATCCACTCAGAAAGGTTCAACTACGAGTTACTCTTGTTAGAGACTCTGTAGTGTTAGACTTGAAGATACACTCCTTTGAAAAGATAATAGGGCATGAAGGGAAACCAACTATGCCATGGTTAGCTACAGAGGTACTTAAAGATACAATGATTAAAGCTAATGAGAAAAGAGTTGTAGAGTTTAATGAGAAGCTAGAACATGGAGATAGAGTGGAAGTAAGTATTGGTTACTATGTAGTAAACCCTAAAGCTCTTAAAAAGTTAAAGCTAGAGACTCAAGAAGAGATAAAAAAGTTCACTACATTAAAAACAAAGAATTTTAACATAAACTAAACGCCACTATCTTCACACTATTGTTCTATATACTTTATCAAAGGGGTATATTATGAACAATATAGATTTAAAATTATTTCACGAAATTTCAACTACAGACAAAGAAATAAAACTCATACTTACATGTGAAGAAGGTATAGAGTACAACCCAACACACAAAATTCCAAAGATAGAACTTCCACCTCAAAGCAATAATGAAAGTTTTGCTGTTCTACTAAAATTTGCAGCGATAGTGCTTTTTATAGAACCATTATATGAAAACTTTTAATGGAGATAATACTAGGTCTTTGAAATAATCACAAGAGTGTTGTAGTTACAAGGAGCATAGAGAGGAAGTGTACGATAGTACATGACGAACGTAGCGACGCAGTAAATGCATCGCTATTGTGACTTATTTTATTTTTGAGGTGTTACGTACATGTTAAAGTAACGCCCTTCAAATTTTGGTGGTTTTTCCATCACACCAATATCTTCAACCATTGGCCAAACACGAAGTAAAACTTCTTTTCCAGCTTCAGGGTGAGCCATTTCACGACCACGTAAAAATACTCTAAACTTAACATGAAAACCTTTTTCTAAGAATTCTCTTGCATGTTTAACTTTATAGTTCATGTCATTTTCAGCAATTTTAACAGAAAGTTTAATCTCTTTAACAACAATCTTCACTTGATTTTTACGTTGTTCTTTAAGTTTTTTCTCTTCTTGATATCTGTACTTACCGTAATCCATAATCTTAGCAACAGGAGGCTTTGCATCTGGAGCGATTAGAACTAAGTCTAAATCTAACTCATTTGCTTTTTCCATAGCTACATCTAAAGATACTACACCTAAAGGCTCGCCACCATCTACATTACATCTTAACTCTGTTGCACGGATATCGTCATTCATTATGACACGGTTTTTCTTTTGACTCAAAAATTTACCTCATTTACTTTAGTTTGTATAAGTGTAAGAAATTCTTCTTCACTTAGTGTGTATTGCTCTCTAGTTCTTCTATCGCGAACTGAGATAGTTTTGTTCTCTATCTCTTCATCTCCAATAACAACTATCATTGGAACACGAGTTTTCTCTGCAACTCTGATACGCTTATTTAAGGAATCATTTTTAGCATAGATTTCACTATCGGCATTAATATCGATAAGTTTATCCGATAATAGCTTAGCATATTCTTTATGTGTCTCAGCAACAGGAACGATAGCTACCTGAGTTGGTGCGATAAACATAGGGAATTCACCAGCATAATGCTCAGTTAAAATTCCAATGAAACGCTCAAATGAACCAAGAATTGCACGGTGAATCATAACAGGTTGAATTTTTTCATTGTTCTCACCATTATATTCTAACTCGAAACGCTCAGGAAGATTATTATCTAACTGAATCGTTCCACACTGCCACTCACGACCGATAGCATCAAGAATCTTAATGTCAATTTTTGGACCATAAAAAGCTCCACCACCCTCATCAATAGTATATGGAAGATTATTTTTTTCCATAGCACGAACAAGTGCTGCTTCTGATTTTTCCCAAACCTCTGCATCACCAACCGCTTTTTCAGGTTTTGTGCTTATTGTCATATTGTATTTAAAATCAAAAGTAGTCATAATCTTATCTACAAAGTCTACAACTTCGATGATTTGCTCTTCTATTTGATCTACAGTACAGAAAATATGTGCATCATCTTGAGTAAACTCACGAACACGGAAAAGTCCGTGAAGTGCTCCAGTCATCTCATGACGGTGAACTACACCATACTCAAAGTATTTTATAGGAAGGTCACGGTAAGAGTGAAGCTCATCCTCATATACTTTAATATGTCCAACACAGTTCATGGGCTTCACACCAAACTCAATGTCATCAATCTGAGTAAAGTACATATTTTCACCATAGTTTTGGTAATGTCCAGAAGTCTTCCAAAGGTCAGCACGAAGCATCTCTGGTCCACGAACTGGCTCATAACCGCGTTTACGGTGTGCTTTGAAAAGAAGTGATTCTAAACGAGCACGCAGTCGCCCACCAGCAGGAAGCCAGATAGGAAAACCAGCTCCAACCTCTTCACGGAAAGTAAAGAGTTTCATCTCGTTACCTATCTTACGGTGATCTCGTTTAGCAGCCTCTGCAAGCATAGTCATATGGTCTTTAAGTGACTCTTTATCCGCAAAAGCGATACCATAAATACGAGTAAGCATTTCATTTTTAGAGTCTCCACCAAGATAAGCACCAGCAATCTTAGTAAGTTTAAAGTAACGAATAAGACCGATAGAAGGTAAGTGAGGACCACGACATAAGTCTTCGAATTCACCTTGTTTATAAATACTTATCTTATCATCTTGAATTCTTTCCATTACAGCTAGTTTTAAATGATCATCTTTAAACTTCTCTTTCGCTTCATCCATAGAAATAGTGTACTTTTCTATCTTATACTTTTTCTTAGCAAATGAAAGCATCTGTTTTTCTATTTTCTTAAGGTCACCCTCACCTATCTCAGAGTCTGTTTTAAAGTCGTAGTAAAAACCCTCTTTAACAGTTGGTCCTACATAAAACTCGGCATCTGGATAAAGTGACTTTATCGCTTGTGCCATAAGGTGAGCTGTTGAGTGGCGAAGTACATCTAAAGACTCAGCAGAGTTATCTAAAATAATCTCTTTACCTTCTATGCCTCGCTCTTCTGCAGTAACTAGGTCTACTATTTCATCATTATATTTTATTGCAATTGCGCTCAATATCTTGTCCTATATTTTTAATTATAATTCAGTTTTTAGTACTGCACCATTTGATGCATTTGATACTAAAAGTTGGTAGCGTTTAAGCCATTTTGATTTTACTTCGTTTTTGTAAGGTTTCCATGCAGCTTGACGTTCTGCTAAGATCTCTTCACTTACATTTAACTGTAAAAGGTGTGCATCAGTGTCAAGCTCTATCTCATCGCCATCTTTAATCAGTGCGATAAGTCCACCCTCAGCAGCTTCTGGAGAAACATGCCCGATAGAAGCACCTTTGGTTGCACCAGAGAAACGACCATCGGTTATAAGAGCAACAGACTCACCAAGACCCATACCCTGAATAAGTGCAGTAGGAGCAAGCATCTCTTGCATACCTGGGCCACCTTTTGGACCCTCATAACGAATAACTACAACATCACCCGCTTTTACTTTTTTACTCATAATACCTTCTATAGCTTCTGGTTGAGAATTAAAACAGATAGCAGACCCTTTAAACTGTCTCATTGTTGGATCGATACCAGCTGTTTTAACAACTGCACCTTCAGTTGCAAGGTTACCAAAAAGAATCGATAAACCACCAACCTGAGAGTAAGCATTGGCATTTGTGTGAATGATATCTTCATCAGCTATCTCACAACCTTCAATACGCTCAGCTAAAGTTTCACCTGAAATCATAAGTGCATCAAGGTTTAAGTTATCACCGCGTTTAGAAACTTCACACATTACAGCATTAACACCACCAGCCTTATTTACATCGTCCATATGAACATCGTATCTTGATGGAGAGATTTTAGATATATGTGCAACTTTATCTGCTATCTTATTGATGTTTTCTATCTTGTACTCTATGTCTGACTCTCTAGCTATCGCTAAAAGGTGTAAAACAGTGTTTGAGCTTCCACCCATTGCCATATCTACAACGAATGCATTGTGAATTGCTTTTTCATTTAGAATATTTTTCATTCTAAACTTTTCATTGTTTTCCATTTTTGCAAGTTCAACTATACGACGAGCTGCTTTTTTAACAAGCTCAATACGCTCAGGAGTCATCGCTAAAATAGTTCCATTTCCAGGAAGTGCGATACCCATAGCTTCACAAAGTGTGTTCATAGAATTTGCAGTAAACATCCCAGAACAAGAACCACCGGATGGACAAGCTTCACACTCTATCTCGTAAAGCTCTTCGTCTGTCATCTTACCCTCAGCATGTTGACCAACCGCCTCAAACGCAGTCGCAAGGTCGATAGGGGTACCATCTTTTTTATGTCCAGCAGCCATAGGACCACCTGAAACAAAAATAGTAGGAACATTTACACGCAGCGCACCCATAACCATACCAGGAACAATCTTGTCACAGTTAGGAATACATATCATTGCATCTAACTGATGAGCGTTCATAACAGTCTCTATCGAGTCTGCAATAATCTCACGTGAAGGAAGAGAGTAAAGCATACCCTCGTGACCCATAGCAATACCATCGTCAACACCAATTGTGTTAAAAACAAATGGAACACCACCAGCTTCACGAATAGCCTCTTTTACAATCTCTCCATACTCATGTAAGAAAAAATGTCCTGGGATAATATCGATGTAGCTATTTGCTATACCGATGAACGGTTTGTCAAAATCTTCGTCTTTAAGACCAGTTGCACGAAGTAATGAACGGTGAGGGGCTTTATCAAACCCTTTTTTTATAATGTCACTTCTCATCAAAAAATCCTTGTATATAGTTTGCAATATTAATTATAAATGCGATTATAGCACTTTTTTTTAAATTTGTACTAAAAACTCTTTACAAACAGAAAAGTATCGGCTATAATTCCGGCTCACTTACTAACTTAATCGTTGAGTAAGAGTGGATGCGGGAGTAGCTCAGCGGTAGAGCATAACCTTGCCAAGGTTGGGGTCGCGAGTTCGAACCTCGTCTCCCGCTCCATTTAATTTATTATATAAACTGTGATTTCATTCACTATGCCCGGATGGCGAAATTGGTAGACGCAGGGGACTTAAAATCCCCCGGTAGCAATACTGTGCCGGTTCAAGTCCGGCTCCGGGCACCATTGATATGAAAGATAACTGGTGCCATCGCCAAGTGGTAAGGCCGTAGCCTGCAAAGCTACTATCCCCAGTTCAAATCTGGGTGGCACCTCCAGTTCTATATATATTTATAACAAACACGTGGATCTTTGGCAGAGTTGGTCGAATGCACCGGTCTTGAAAACCGGCGAGGGTTACACCTCCCAGAGTTCGAATCTCTGAGGGTCCACCACTTCTTTTTACAATAATCAAATAATACTTTTAATCATACTTTCTTATTCATTAGATTTTCAAATGAATACACTGAACTTTTACAATTCCCAATCAAAAGAACTTATAAAAAAATATGACAATGCAGATATGTCTAAACTGCACAA
>Ga0256826_1000019_pt1 | contig 67888 bp, 56 predicted proteins | sample CV79metaG_FD_185975 | JGI IMG/M metagenome (GOLD analysis project Ga0256826, IMG submission 185975) | Hydrothermal vent microbial communities from East Pacific Rise, Pacific Ocean - CV79 | ecosystem: Environmental > Aquatic > Marine > Hydrothermal vents | place: Pacific Ocean: East Pacific Rise...
TGTCATCACCTGCGCCACCGTTTAGTGTATCATCACCGTTTCCACCAAAGATAGTATCATTGCCATTACCACCATCAATAACGTCATCGCCATCATCTCCGTAGAGTGTATCGTCGCCGTCACCACCTAGAATGGTGTCATTACCATCATTACCGTGGATTGTATCATTACCGTTACCACCGTCTAGGTAATCATCGCCGTCACCGCCATTAATAACATCATCACCATCTTCACCGTAAATTGTGTCATCACCTGCGCCACCGTTTAGTGTATCATCACCGTTTCCACCAAAGATAGTATCATTGCCATTACCACCATCAATAACGTCATCGCCATCATCTCCGTAGAGTGTATCGTCGCCGTCACCACCAAAAATTGTGTCATTACCCGAACCACCATAGATAGTGTCATCGCCAGCACCACCATAAATCGTATCATCACCACCTTGACCATGAATCACATCATCACCACTGGTTCCATTAATCAGATCATTACCAGAAGTTCCCGCAAAAGGGTTAGCACGTCCAACAATAAACTCTTCATCCGTACTTCCCAAAGCGCCTACACCATTAAGGCCTAAAGACCTAGCAGAAGCACCTTTGATATTAAGCTCACTATTTTGAGCACCCGTACGTTGTGTTATAGACTCAGGATTGAACCATAAAGAGGATTCACTCTCTTTACCGGATGCTGTATCTAAATCATCAATATTATCAGCTCCAATAATTTCTTTGATAACCTCAGCAACCACTGTAATAGATTTATCAATTTTTGTATGCGATTCTGGATTAAGCGGGATTTTTTTGCCATTAACTAAAGCAACCGATGCAAAAGAAGCCTCTTTTGTCATTACAATATCACCTACAAAGATTTCACTGCCTTCACCAACTTCACTAACAGTACCGTCTAAGTGCTTCACACTCACATTTCCAATAACATTAACGATAGAACCAATTGATAGAGACATAAATAATCCTTATGTGATAATAATGTAATAAAATAAGTAAAAATTATATCAAAATAGAAATATATAGATAGTGTACTTTGGTACTAAATTGTGATTTTTTTATGTATTTAGAGGGAAAAGGAAGAAAGGTAACAGCCCCGTAGGACTGTATAAATGGAGCTTATAACCTGTATTAGTTGTTGTCTACAATGATTGTATTTTCAACACGTAGTGTTACCGTTTCATCATTCACCGTTGAAACAAATTCTTGATAATCTGTTGCTGTTGTTTGTGTCCATGTTTCAGAAGTATCTAAGGTAAGATGATTTACCTCATCACTACTTTGAATTTCTAAAATATTATCACCATCTGTTAAATCAATAATATCTTCTGCATTAAGTGCTGATAATTTAGAGATATCTTCAACTTGAAGCACCTCAACATTATCAACATTTGCAGCTAAGGCATCAAAGTCAATTGATAGTGTATCATCAAGAACAAGGATATCTTCGCCAAAACCTGCATCAATAGCAACACCATCATAAGTATAGGTTCCATCTAGACCATTAATAGCATTAACTACTGTAATATCTGAAATAGATACGGTTTCATCAGTACCTGTAGAAGCTACGTTAAACGTAACATCTACTTTACCATCATCATCTAAAGTAACACGGTATTCATGGGATTCATTCCATGTGTTATCATCATCCGTTACATGATTGTAGTTTCTCTGATCTAATGCATTACCATTAGCTTCTATAGTAAATACATCATTTGTATGGTAAGCACCCTGATCCCAAGTTCCAACTGCTTCACTATTAAAGCTTAATACAACCTCAGTATTAGCGTACTCTGAACCAAATTCAAAGGTACGTGTTGCACTATCTTCTGGATTATCACCATTAACATTGTTAGGACCAATATTTCCTAGGTTTTCTATCCCTGCACCTTGAATTACAAGTTCCATCGTTGCTACCAGTAACACCGTATTGTTAAATGTAACATTTTCAAAGTTTCGTAATTCATTTACGTCACCATTAGACTCCGTAACAATTAAAGTACCATCGACATTTTGAATGTCAAAGTCACCAAAATCACCATTGAAAATTGCTTTGTCATAACCATTTCCACCATCAACAACTAAACTGTTATTGGCATCATCATCGTTAATACGTAAGGTATCATCACCATTACCCATTAGAACATAGTCATCTGCTACTTCTGTTGAAGCACTTGACCATGAACCATGCCAGTAATGAACGGTTCCTAAAGTCTCACTTACAGATCCTGAAGCATCTTGTGTTGCACTAAAGAACTCATTATCATTAGCAACTGTATCGGTAAGATTGGAGATATCAGTTGACCAGTTCCCCGTACTATCTACTGTTACAGATGGCGTAATTGGAGTATCAACACCATCTGGGTTAGTATCATTTCCATTAGTAGTAGAACCTGATTTATTAAAGAGTGTGATTGTAGCACCCGGTTCACCTGTTCCTGATAGAATAACATTACTGTAATCACCATTAGTATCAACAATATTGGTAATCTCAGGGAGATCAATAACATGCACATTGACACTAGCACTATCACTACCTACATTACCATCAGAAACAGTATACTCAAACGAAGCATCCCCATTAAAGCCTGCTTCTGGTGTATAAATAACTTCTGTTCCAGCTGTATTTGAACGCACTTCAACATTATCGTATGAGATACCTCTATCATTGTCATAAGTCCATAATCCAATGGTACCAAGTTCTGGTTGATCGGTAGCACTTAGAAGGACAACACCATCAGCGCTGACTTCAATACCATTATCATTAACATCTACACGCAAAGAGAAATCATTTGGTAACTCTTGTCTATCAACCATATCAAGTTGTGTCACTACGCCATCAACAACTTTAACTAACGTCATGTCTTTATAATGGTCTGGATTTGGATAACGTCCTCCAGCATCATACGATTCAGAATAGTTATCCCACGATGCTTTATAGTAGTTGTTAGCATCAACATAAGCAAAGACAAGACCTACTCCATTATTGTACGTATCGCCTGTGTTAGCATGAACATCTACAGAAACACCATAGTTTGTACTTGAAGCATCAGCACTCATGTCATGAGCCATAATACCTTTAGCAGCATCACTTTGCTCACCAATAGCACCATCACTTACATTCCAATGTCCCTCATCACGGTTGTTGAAACTAATTTCACTCCAGCCATCTGCATTGTTATCATCAAAGTTATCTGCAAACGCAATTTTATTGACAAGTTCAACCGTTCCATGGGTATTAGCATTAGCACTGACACCTGTAATAACAAGAGGGTCTCCTGTTGCATCAACATCATTGGCAATTAACGTGCTATCATCAATAACAAGTGCTTCATTTTCTGTGGTTACTACAGCATCATTTTTAGCTTGAACATCATCACCTATTTTATCTGCCATTGCAAAGTTAACATTAAGAACAACATCCCCAAAGTCAGCATCGCCAAGACCTGGTAAATCTTCGATATTGATATTTGTACCGCCATTACCATCGGACTCAAATACAAAGTGGTCTTTACCATCAAAGTTAAAGTCTGGTGTATCATGATAAACATGATTAGAGATTGTTGTGCCATCTACTAAAAGTGTTGGTGTTGCGCCTGAGTTATCAAAACTCAAGACACTATCCGCATCAATTTTACTTGCTGCGTCATAACCTGCAACGATAAAGAAACCATAGTCTGTATCAGGATTCATATCGGAAAGTTGTAATCCACCTGGAAGTCCATTTTGATCATCAATAACCATCGTCACCGTGCCATTAACAGGATTACCATCAACGTCAACTTCATAGAAACCAATAACATTTCGGTATCCAGCTGCTTCACTCACATAAGTAAGATCATTATTAACACCATTAACATCAACTGTTAATACCGCGTCACTACTACCACCATGCCCATCTGTAACACTAACAGCGACATCAAATGAAGTCTGTTCACCATCAGATAAGTTATCATAAGCATCAGCATCGAAAGTATATGAGCCATCTGTATTAAGAACAAAACTATCAGGAACACTAGCGCCATCACTTAGTGTATAAGTTAAGCTATCGCCATTAGCATCACTAGCGTGAATTTGTCCACTTAAAAGAGCATCTTCTGAAACACTTACCGTTTCATCACTGATATCAGGAGCATCGTTAGTATTCACAACCGTTACAACATCAACATGATTGTATTCACCAACAGCATCAATCATATCGATGTTGTCTAGTAACATACCATAACTATCATCAGCACCGGTACCTGCAATAGTCACTAAAGCAGTATCGTCTGTAATATTAATGTACTCTATAACAACTGTACTCCAACCTGTATCAGGGTTTGTTACTGCTTTTACAACCACAGAGTCGTGGTTTGTTTCAAAACTAAGATTACCCGCACTATCAGAGTTTACTGATACTTCAATTGTTCCAAAAGTCACCTTCATATCTGAAGTATTTTGATGATCACGGCTTGCCCCACCATCTCTTGGTTTGACATCAAAAGCTAAGGTGTACTCACTGCTATCAGTTAAGTTAACATTGGTAGAGATTGAAACATTATGATGAGCATCAAGTTCAGCATGAACCTCGCCATCAGATGATCCACTTACAATACCACGTTGTACTTCAATACCATTACTACCAGTATCCCATACTACGCCGCTATCACCAACAACATCACCTGTCTCTACATGCCAACCATTACTGCTTTGAAGGTTTTCAAATGACTCTTCAAGAAGTACTGTCGTATCGGTTGATAAACTAAAAGTTACACTGTTAGTAGTACTACCTGAAGTGTTCCCTGCTTGGTCTGTAATGGTTGCTGAAACCGCTAACTCATCCCCTTTATGCGGTGGTGTAAATGCTGTTTCATAACCATTTTCAATCATATCTTCATCAAGAACAACTGACGTAACACTACCATCAGGAGCCGTAATATTTAAGGTATCACCAACTAAAGCATCAACAGGAAGTTCAATACGAACTACTACATTACCTTCAGAGTCAAGTGCATCATCGCCAATGTCACCATTATCACTACCAATATGTACTAGTGGTGCCGCTGTTGCTATAGTATCAACATCGATTGTAATGGTTGTTGCTTCACTATTACCCGCGGTATCCGTTACTTTTACTTCAAGAACATTACTTCCTTCACCAAGAGTATCTGTTGTTACCTCATAATGTCCATCTTCATCAGCCACACCCGAGCCAATAACATCGCCATTAGCATCAATAATATCAATACGTGCACCGGCTTCAGTATCGCCTTCAATGGTTGGTGTATTATCATTGGTAAGCGTATCATTGGTGGCGCCTGAGTTACTTGCATCTGCAAGTTCTGCTGTAATTGGTTCGCTACCAGGGGCTGTTTCAATACCACTGTCAACAACAATCGCTTCAATAGCGGATACGTCACTTGAAGCATTAGCACCCGCAATACTTGCTGTAATATCATGTGAACCATCACTAAGTTCTGGTAACGCAACATCTACATAACCATTTCGCCACTCCGTTGTTGTTATAGCATGAGTTACTACGACAACACCATCAACACTAATACTTATCGTATTGTTTGTTGCAGCCCCTTCCCCTATTGAAATACGTACTGTTGGTGTTGTATCTGAAGTAATATTATCACTACTGCTAACACCGGTATCACTAGCATCCACTAAATCAACACTTGGGGTTTCAATACTAACACCATTTGGATAGAAGGTCATATCCCCTGCCCAAGGCATAATTTCACGACCTGAAACATCATGACCGTTAGTTGCTAAATATTGTGCAATATCACTATCTTCTGCCTCATAAGTTGTTCCACCTGTAATAGAGCCATCTGCTTCAATTGTTCCACCAATATTCATTGCATCAACAAAAAGATTTCGATCTTCACCATTAACACCATCACCATCAATATCTGTTGTGCCATCATATTTATCATTAAGGAAACGTACCGTAACAGAATCAATTGCAGTACCTTCTGGTACTTTAAAAGTCACCACTTCAAATTCTCTAGAGTCACGACTCATATTCCCATCTTCATTAACATAACCACGATTAGCCGTTACCGCTTGAACGTCACCGTATGGCTCACCATTAATGTAGATTTGATAATGAGGAGATCCTTCACCAACATCTTCTTGACCTGATACCGTATCCGATGGTGTATAGTGATCGCCAGAGAGTGTTAAAATAACACTCTCACCATTAGCATCACCACCAAGGTCCGTAACACCAAAGAAATCTACATCACCAATATCAACTCTAAACGTCTCTTGAACACTCGAACCATCACTACTATTAGCTTGAATAATCACATCATGAGAAGCAGCCGTTTCATAGTTAATTAAACTATTATCATTGACAGTGACAACACCCGTAATGGCATCAACAGCAAAAGGACCATCAACAATAACATTACCATCCACATCTACTATCTCATAGTTTACAGTATCACCCGTTCCATCCATTGAAAAGGCTTGTATACCCACTTCAGCACCATTTTCTACATTTTCATCAATGGTGTTTGGAGTATCATTACTATCCACTAAAGCAGTCATTGGTGCTAAATCATCGAGTGTTGTTTCAACAGAAGGTTCACCATCAGGTCTAAAAGTAATGTTCTCAACTTCATCTACAACATCAATATTGCCATCTGCATCTTCAACATTATACGTGCCATCAGGATTGAGTGTTACAGTGTACTCTTCAGGTGCTCCGTCATAAATAATAGTATCTTCGCCGTCACCACCGAAAACAGTATCATTGTCACCAGAACCAGCTAATAATGTATCATCTCCAGCACCACCAAAGAGTTTATCATCACCTGAACCACCACTTAGGAGATCATCACCTTCACCACCAAGTAACGTATCATCACCACTCATACCCATCAGTACGTCGTTATCTTCGCCACCATCTAAGATGTCGTCACCACGTCCACCATTGAGTTTGTCTTCACCCGATTCACCAAAGAGTGTATCATCATGTTTACCACCAGAAAGGTCATCATCACCGGTACCACCATAAAGAAGATCATCACCCTCATCACCATGTAATATATCATCACCTGCGTCACCAAAAAGGGTGTCATTATCCGCACGTCCAATAATATAGTCATCTCCATTATTACCATGAAGCACATCATCACCTGCACCACCATTGATGTTATCATCACCCGTACCACCTAATATGACATCATCACCACGATCACCATAAATAGAGTCATCACCTGCACCACCTGAAATAGTGTTGGCACCGGTATCACCTGCTAAGTTATCATCATTTGAAGAACCTACAAGGTTTTCAGTATTTCTAATTTCGATACTATCATCACCTGATGTTGCTAAGCCAGTTGCTAGGCTTGCTGTAATATTATTGCTGTTACCTTCAAAGCTTAATGTGTCTTCACCTTGTCCACCATCAAACACATACTTATCATTAGCATTATCTACAGCGTAACGAGTACTGTCATTACCTTCACCTTTAAAGACATAGTCATCAGAAGCTTCTGCTACAGAACTTGACCAGTCATTATGTGCATAGTTTACTGGAGTTGAACTATCACTGTTGTTTCCAGCGGTATCTGTTTCAACTGCTGATAGTGTTTCGTTACCACTTTTTGGAACATCAGTTACATCAATAGACCATGTTAAATCCGCGCCAACAAGAGCAGTTCCTACAACAACACCACTGTTATATAAGGTAATAATATTACCGACTTCACTACCACGTCCATATAACGTCACTTCTGCAAAATCACCATTTGCATCTATAATATTTGTAATTTCTGGTGCATCTGGAGCTTGTGTATCAAGTACAAAGTCAATCGTTGCTGCCTCTGAAGGATTTCCAGCACTGTCAACTTCACGCACACTAACACTGTTTACTCCCTCAGTAGCTGTTGGAGCATCACTACTCCATGTTTGACCATTATCGATAGAGTATTCAATAGTAGAACCGCTCTCATTTGGAGTTACTACTAAGGTACCATCATTTGTAATTAAATCTGTTGGATTACCACTATCTGTAAGTAAAGCAACTGTAGGTGCTGCTGTTGCACTTAAGTCTGAAGTTACTACTGCTGAACTTCCACTTGAAGTTACTTCATTACCAACATCATCTTGTGACGCTACTGAAACATCAACACTACCATCAGCTAAAAGGTCTGCAGTTGCTACTTCAACACTATAAACACCTCCAACCCCAACAACACCTTCATAAGTATTACCATTAACACTCACACTAACCGTATCACCTTCAGAAATATCACCACCAATAGCCGTTCCACTTACCGTTTGTGTCGCTGCTTCAGATTCAGTGATGTTAATAATATCGTCACCTGTAATAACATCAACTAATACAGTACCCGCTTCAGCAACCGTATCAATAAGAGCATCTAAACTTGTAGAAGCACTATTACCAGCACTATCTTCAACACTAACATCAATTTCATTATTACCATCAGCTAAAGGAGACTCAAGTTCTAAGCTAAAATTTCCTTCTTCATCTGAAGTTGTTGTTTGAGTTTGCACATCACCATTTGCATCAACATATGTAATGGTAACTTCAGAGTTTGCTTCTGTTGTTCCTTGCACTTCAGGAGTATTATCATTTGGAGGCGTTGTAATTGCAACTTCAATATCTGCTTGAATCGTTTCATTAAATACAGCCGTATCAACATCATAACTGTCTGAAGTTGTTGCTCTTTGAAAGTTTCCATCAACATCTTGAGCATATACAGCCGTTTCAATGGTGGTATCGCTATCAGATGCTAAAACAGAACCAGGAACTTCAATAGAAAAAGTACCATCAGATTTTACATTAGCGCTAAATGTTTGAGAGTCAATTGTAACAACTACTACACCGTTTTCTAAAGCAACACCACTCACAACACCACTCAGGGTAACAATACCATCAGCTTCTTGAGCATTTAGTACATTATCTTCTGTTACTGAGTCAAGGGCAACACTAATGTCATTTAAAGCTTCACCATCATTATCAAAGATACGTAATGACCCTTGAATATCTGCTAATTTAACATCACCCACTAAACTCTCTGGATCAAGGTTTAAAAAGGCAAGTTCCGTACCTTCAATTAATAAATCATCCGTAATAGGAACACGTACTTTAACCTCTGTTTCACCAGCAAGAATCGTTGCTGTTCCACTGACAGCTGTATAATCTTCACCCGCAGTAGCACCAAAATCTAAAGTAGAGTAATCAATACTCACATCACCATCAGAAGGTTTATCTAAACTAATTGTATATTCAGCATACTCCATACCCTCAACAACATATTGAAAATCAACCGCTAAAAGCGGTGTTCCATCATCAATATCATTATCGGTAATGTTAAAACTCGCACTTACAGGATTAAAATCGTCTGATGTCACATTAGCTAAAAACTGTTCAACATCTTCAACAACACCATCATCGAAGATATCAACACGTAGAACTAACTCTGTTGCACCAGCATCCATAGTGACATTAAAATCACTCATTTGGTTCCATGTCACACCACCATCTGTAGTGTATTCCATTGGAAATAAAAAGTCATCTGCCCACTCTGCTTGGCCTTCACCGGTTACAAAGTCAAAGTTTAAAACCGTATCATAATCAAACGCATGGTCTGATGTTAATGTCACATAGACTGAACCTTGTGATTCATCAACACTTTCAATATCACCAGGGGCAAGAGAAGGTGCTGTAACACGAGCAGAAGATTCACCACCACCTGTATTTGGCGCACCTGAAAAACTTGTAGATACAGCAACAGAAAGGTTAGCCGGTCCACTAAAAGTACTTCCACTTGTATCTCCTGAACTAAATCCAGATGCTGCAGTCGCTCCGCCACGACCTACAGTAAACTCTTCATCCGTACGGAAGTCATTAATATCACCCGAACGAAATGAACTACTTGTTGAACGTCCACTAACACCAATATCATTAGCAGCACCTGTTCTATCCGTATATTCTGCTTCGTAGTAAGTACTTCCACTCGATTCTTCACCCGCTGCTGTTTCAAGGTCATCAATATCACCAAGAAGTGCAAGGTCAATCTCATCTTCAGCACCACTGGTATCAGTTGGTAATACCACTTCTGCCATTGTCATATCAACCACAGTATAAGAGTCACCCTCTACCGGAACTTCTCGACCATTATTCAAAACAATAGTAGCACTATTAGGCGCACTATTAACAATAGTATCACCTTCTACAATAGCGGCATTGTTTACTAGTACTTCTGTCGATCCATCTGAATGTTTTACTTGAATTGTTCCAACGATGTCTTTAATATGTCCGAGAATGTTTAACATGAGAGAGCCTTTTATTATTTTATACCTAAAGGATAACAGTAATAAATAACAATAGCTATTGTACTTAGGTACTAAAGCGCTTTAAAAAGGGGAAGTTTAGAGTTTTTTGAAGATATGTGTGATAATAATGTGATACTACTTTTCAGTATATCACATTATTGGTATTTATATTTTATAAACGTGCGTAGTCAACACTGATACAAGCTTCAAGTGACGACAATTCAGTCAATGTTTTTTCGCATACTGCAGAATCAACTAAGATAACGGCTAATGCCTCTTTTTTGTCATTACGACCAAGACGGAAGTCAGAGATATTAACATCATGGTTAGCTAAGATAGTTCCAACTTGACCAATAACACCAGGAATATCCGTGTTTTTGAAAAGAATCATATTACCATGTGGTGCAACATCAATGGCAAAACCATTGATGTCAACAATACGAGTAACATCATCATCAAAAATTGTTGCAGAAATACTAATGGTATCTTTTTCAGTTGTTAACTTCACTGTAATTAAGTTTTTATAAGCACTACTCGAGCTTATTTTTTCTGCTTCAATTTTAATACCACGTTCTTCTGCTACAAATTCAGCATTAACATAGTTAATGGTGTCACTTGATGCATCATTCATCGCACCAACAGTTACAAAAGTAGAGAGTGACGCAACATACTCACCAATATCACCTTGACCATTAACCGTAATAGAAACAAGAGGCGCTTTATTCATTTGTGACGCTAAAAATCCAAGTTTTTGTCCCATTACTAAAAATGGCTTTACAAATGAAGGGATTTTCGACTCATCAATTGGTAGGTTAAAAGCATGAGGATATGCAATACCCTTGGCTGCTTCAATTGCTTGTTGCGCGGCCTGAGTACCAATGTTATACTGTGATTCAAAAGTGTTTGCACCTAAATGAGGTGATACAACGATATTATCTAAGTCTAATAGTGGATTGTTGGTTGCCGGTTCTTTATTGAATACATCAATACCTGCAAAACGAATTTTCTTAGATTTAAGACCATCAAAAAGGGCTTCTTCATTATAAAGTCCACCACGAGCACAGTTTACTAAAACAACGCCATCTTTCATCTTAGCAATCTCTTCAGCACCAATAATGCCTAAAGTCTCTTTGTTTTTAGGAGTATGGATTGTAATGATGTCACAATCTAAGATATCTTGGAAGTTTTCAGTATATGAAATACCAAGATCCGTTGCTTTAGAACCATGAATATATGGATCAAATGCAACAACATCCATCTCAAAAGCTTTCGCACGAATACCAACACGAGAACCAATATTACCAAAACCGATAATACCAAGTTTTTTGCCCTTCATCTCATAACCATACCACTTCTCACGTTTCCAGATGCGTTGGTTTTTAAGATGGTCATGTGAGTAGGGGAACATACGCATACATGAAAGAATGTGTGTCATCGTCAGCTCAACTGCTGCGATAGTGTTTGCAGTAGGTACATTCATAACAATGATACCCTCTTTAGAACACCCTTCAATATCAACATTATCAACACCAACTCCAGCACGTACAATTGCTTTCATGTTTTTTGCAGCTGCAATAAACTTAGCGTCAACATCTGTTGAAGAACGTGTAATAGCAACATCCGCATCTGCGATAACATTTAACAGTTCTGTTTTGTCAATATCTGCTGCGAAAACCATGTTGATAGAGTCATCAGCTCTAAGAAGTTCTAATCCTGCTTCGTGAATGTGATCACAAACGACTACTTTACTTTTTTCCATCGTTTATCCTCTTTATATGGCGAAATAACTGCCGAAATTTTATAGTTTTGTAGTGCTTTCACTAAGGTTTTTAAACGCTTAATGTCTTTTGAAAAAATAAGCAACTCAGCTCCATCACCCGCCTTTTGTAGGTAGTAACGTAGCTGATGCTGCTTTAGCTCTTGTTTTAAACAAAAAAGCTGATAGGGATCTTTTAAGGGTGCTGATAGTTTGTAGATTTTTTCGCTAATAAGTGTTTCATCAAGATCGAGCTTAATTGAAATTTCATTTACAGGATAAAAGTACCCTAAACGTTCACTTTTAGCAAATTGATCTAGCCAGCGTGAATGAGATACTGAAGTATCAGAGATAGTATCAGTACTCTTTTTAGAGGGATCAACACTAGGAACAGGCTCGTTGTTGTTAATCTCAACTAAAAAAATAACAATAAAGAGCGCAACACCGATAGTAATAAGGGGTGTAAGCCAAGTGGCAATGCGCTGCATCATGTTACTTCAGTTGGTCCTTAAGGATATCACCTAATGAGTGAGACTCATCATCATTATATTCGTCCATCATTGCGTTCTCTTTGATACGCTCTAATTTCTTAACAGAAAGACGAATACGGTCACGTTGTGTATCGATAACAGCAATTACTGCTTCGATTTCTTGACCTATTTCTAACTCATCTGCAGTTAATGGTGCTAAATCTTCATGACGGATAAGTGCATCAACACCATCTTCAAGAGAGATAAAAATACCAAAGTCTTTCATATCACGAACTTTACCGGTAACAATTTGGTTTTGCTTGTGAGATGCTGCAAATTTGTCAATTGGAGACTCTTCTAGAGCTTTTTTGTTAAGAGAAATCTTCTCATCTTCACGATTAATTTTCGCGATTTTAACTTCTACTTCGTCACCTTTTTTGAATAAATCTTTACATTTTACTGATTTATCCCATGATGCGTCTTGATTATGTAAAAGACCTTCTACTCCATCAATACGAACGAAAGCACCAAAGTCAGTAATTGAAGTGATAAGACCTGTTACTACTTCACCTTCACGACGTACTTTAACAAACTGATCAAATGGTTTGTCTAAAAGACGTTTAAGAGATACACGAAGTTTATGAGTATCAGAATTAATTTCGATAACTTCAACTTCAATCTCTTCACCAACAGTTAGGTAGTCGTTAGGGTTTTTAATGTTTTTATCCCAAGTAATTTCAGAGATATGTAAGAAACCTTCAATATCATTACCAAGATCAACAAATACACCGTAAGCTTCGATATTACTTACAGTAACACCAATAGTATCGCCTTCATCTAATTCAGATTCAACTTCAGCCCAAGGGTCTGGAAGTACTGCTTTAATTGAAAGTGATAAGTGACGTTTGTCTTTATCATAAGAGATTGCTTTAACAGTAACAACATCACCCTCTTTGTAAAGTTTCGATGGATTTACCGGTCCTTTATAAGAGATTTCGTTGTAATGCACTAAACCATCAACACCACCAACATCTACGAACATACCGTAGCTAGTGATCTTTTTAATAGAACCTTCAACAATTTTGTTGTCTTCCATTAATGCATCAATAATTTCTTTCTTTTTCTTACGCTCTTCGTTAAAAAGTTTACGACGAGAAACAACAATAGAAGCTTCACCTTCATCAATTTTAATAACTTGTGCTTTAACAGTACGACCAAGAACTTTATCAGTCTCTTTAAACGCTGCTAATGAACGTGGCATAAAAAATGCAACATCGTCAGCTTCAATGATGTAACCACCACGATTTTGTTTCGTGATTTCACCTTCAATTACTAACTCTTCGAAGTCATCTTTGTGCTCTTTGATAAACGCAATTGTTTTCTCTTGCTCACGAACTTTACGATGTGAAATTTTAGGACGTTCATTGTAGTAACCCATTACCATTACAGTAATTTTGTCTCCAACTTTGTACTCTAACTCACCATTCTCACCACGAATTTCATTCAGTGATAACATACCTTCTAACTTTTCACCAACGCCAACTAGTGCGCGGTCTTCATCTTCTTGAATCTCTACGATTTCACCTTCGGTGATACGGTTTGACTCTTGTGCTTTTTCAGTTGCTGCGAACATCTCCGCAAAACTTTCTTCTTCCATTGATTCGTTATCGAACGCCATGCCTATTCCTCTTGTTATATAAAAATTGCCGAATTATAGCAAAACAAAGATGATAGTTTCATTAGAGTTATATCTTTATGAAGTTTAAGTAATAATTTTGAGTATATTTTTAAGGATGGTGGTGAGGAATATACCTATAAGTAAGTCCACTTATAGGCTAATTTTCAGCTATATATCACCCTCTAAGGTGCATTTTTATAACAGAGTATTTTCGCTTGTGCTAAGTTTGAAGCTTGTGCTTCATCAGCGGCATTTGAGAACCAATAAGACTCATAAACAGTACCATCTTCATCCGTTGCATCAGCGGCAATACAGTAGCCTTCATCAATATAGTTCGCAATAATATGGTACATACCCATAATAGAAGTATCAATAACTAAAACATCATTGCCATCAATATAATCCGTAAAAGACATACTTAAAAATCCCATTTTTCCACTACCACTTTGTGCATTGCTACTCATAACTACTGTCATATCTGAAACACCTGACTTCACATAGAAAGTTTTTGATTTTAATAAATTATATGTAAAGACTGTAGGTTCTGGTAGTATTTCTATGACCATAATAGTTATGGTTACAACCGTAGAATCCACTACACCATCATTAACTTTAAAACTAAAACTATCTGAACCGTTGTAGTTAGCAGTTGGAGTATAGGTAATATTTGGAAGTGTTCCACTTAACTGACCATGACTTGGAGTGTTAACAATAGCGTACGTTAAACTATCGCCATCACTATCAGCGCCACTTAACACCATACTCTTAGAACTGCCTTGGTTTAATACAATGTTTTGTGTTGAAGCTGTTGGTACTGTATTGGGCGGTATCACAGCGGCAATATTAAATGTTACACTAGCTGCTGTAGACGTTTCAAGTGCATCACTGACTCTAAAACTAAAACTATCACTTCCAACATATCCACTGTTTGGTGTATACGTCACATTCCTACCACTACCACTTAAGGTACCATAAGAAGGTTGTGTCACAATAGTGTAAACCAAGCTATCACCATCGCTATCATTACCTATTAATATAATTTCTTTCGCACTATCTTGTTCTAAAGCTATCGTTTGAGCAGAAGCTGTTGGAGCACTATTTTCATCAGGATTAGGTTGTGGATCGGGAGAAGGGTCACTGTTGAAATCAAAAAATAGCGATAAAAGGTCTCCCATAAAACTATCGTTAAACCAACTTTCTAACATCCCTAAAAAAGCACTTTTCAACTGTTGTAATAGTGTCGTCATACTAGTTGTTCCAACAGAGAGTGCTAAAGTATTACTACTATGAACATCATCATAATAGGTTTCTAATGCAGTTATTAAACTCGCATTATTTTCGATAATAGAGGTATCAATAGTATCATTTAAAACCTCAGTCATATCTTCCATAGAATAAGGGGTATACTCTTGAAGATACTTATCAACAATAGGAGCATCATAGACAGGTTGAGCATATTCTTTCATAAAACTTTTTTTATACACTGCTATTGATTTAGAGGGGAAGGTCTCTCGAGAGCTACTAAGAGCTAAGGCATTAATTTCATCTTCGGTTGTTACTGCAGGAGTTTTTTCAATTACTGTTGAAGTATCACTACTATTCCCTCCACAACCACCTATCATTAACACCAGTAACATACTTACAAAATAAGTCCTCTTCATTCCAACACCTTTAATAAGAAATTCTTATTTAAAGTTATCCATAATATATCTATATTTAATATATTAAAATCACATAATTATTACTTTTTCTTATTTTAGTAACAATATGACACATATTATTAGATAGATTTTTTCAACAATAGTGCTTTTAATTTGGTTATTTTAAAAGTTAGGTGGGTACTGTTAGTTCAAATATTTATTGACTGTAGATAAAATATCTTTTATTTTCACTGGTTTGTATAAACAATCTTTCATACCTACTGCAATACATCCCTCTTTTTGTGCAGAAGTTGCATTACCACTTAACCCTATAATAATAACGTCTTCAATTTGTTCTGATTTTGAATATCTAAATATCTCTTTCACAGCGTCTTGTCCATTCATTTCAGGCATATTCTCATCCATAAATATTAGATCAATATGTCGTTTTTCTTTTAATACATCTTTATAAACATCAACTGCTTTTTTACCATTGCTTGCCTTTAGTACTTTAGCACCTAGCTTTTCTAAGATAGACTCCATTAGTTGTTGATTAATCAAGTTATCGTCAACCGTTAAAATAGTTTTACCTTTTAAAGAAGTCTGCTGCGATAGCGTATCTACCACACGGTAGCTCTCAACATCTATAAAGTCAATATAAGCTTCAACATCTTTAATATTACCATCATACTTTTTAGCATAACTTTTTGTACCATCTTTTTTGAAAAGATAGACCGGCATCGATCGATTTAACAAAATCTGTAAAGCATCATCTTCAACTAAATCGGAACTAATAAATAAAGAAGCATAATCTGCAGATTGAAGTGTTTTAAAGTCTTCAAACTGTTGTAATTTTTCAGTATGAAACACCTCAAAATATTTTTCTAAATAGGGCAACATAAAAAGGTGTTGTTTCGATAAAAGCACGGCAGGTTTGAGCTCTTTCAAAACATTGTAGTTATACTCAGTCGTTAAGGTTTCATTGGCACTATCAACTCCAAGCGTAAAGTAAAAACGAGAACCCTTACCCACACTACTTTCAAGTGCTAACTTTGAGCCTAAAAGTTTCGCTAGTTTCATACTAATAGAAAGTCCCAATCCAGTACCACCATATTGGCGAGCAGTAGCACTACTTTCTTGTTTATAGGCCTCAAAAATAGCATCTTGTTTCTCTTTTGCGATACCGATACCAGTATCAATAACATTAAATAAAATTGCATTATTGTCATAGGTAACCTCTAGCACAATACTACCATCCGTAGGTGTAAACTTGATAGCATTTCCTAATAAGTTCGATAAAATTTGACGAATTCTATTAGGATCTGTCATCATCTCTTTTGGCAAACGAGGATCAATATAAGCAAAAAATTTGATGCCAGACGTTAACATTTTTTGATAAAAAATTGAAACAATACTTTTAATTTCTTCGCTAATAGAACAGGAGATTTTTTCTATCTGCATCTCCCCTTTTTCTATCTTTGTAAAATCCAGTAAATCATTTAAAAGTGTTCCCATAGAAGAACCACTTTTAAGTGCATTATCAAGATACTTTAATTTTGTTTTATCACGCTCTTCTAACCGCATCAATTCCATATATCCCAAAATAGCATGTAAAGGTGTACGTATTTCATGTGCTATCTCAGCTAAGAATTGTGTTCTAGAGTCAACTTGTGCTTGGGCAATATTAAGACGTTTTTTTAATTCGTTGAGTAGGTCAGTTGATTGATCCACATATTTTTGACCTGTTTCGCTTTTTTTGATGCCTTTTTCATCCAGCAACTTTTCCATAACTTTTAAGATAAATACAGAACTTGCTGTAACAACACTTAAGTCTGAGTTTGTAAATTGCTGTAAATCTCCCTTTTTTGTTGCCGCTTGAACAATACCAATACACTTCTTTTGAGCATTAACAATAGGAAAAAGTAACATATCCTTAACATCATTATTTTGATCATTATCACTCTCTTTGTCATAAGAGTCTATAAATTCCAGGGTATTATAAATTTTTGCTTCATGCTCTTGTAAACACTGAAAAAGAATCCCTTTCTTTGGTAAGAAGCTATAGTCCCTTGAGTGTGCAATCACCCTATTCTCTTCTACATTCCATAAAGTACAATAGTGCGATGTTAAAATATCATTGAGCATAGATTCTAAAAGAGAGATTACAACACTTGCATCATCTTCATTGGAAATAAGTGTCATATAATGCAAGACAGTAACAAGGAGGGCTTCACGAGGAAGCTCGTTTTTTAGGACAGGAGAATTAATTATTATTCCTGCTTAGAGGTTTGATTCTGAGCTGGATAACTTATTTCTAGCTAATGCTAAATTGGCCTTATCTGAATTAAGAGCAAGGTATATAAAAAGATCAGGGTTGTCTTTTAATACTCTGATAATATGTATCTGATCACTTAATGTTATCAATATATCTTCAATACTACCTTCGTTTTTAAGGCTTTTCATTGTGGCCATTTTTGCCTTGATAACCTCTGCATTTCCAGCAGATGCAAGTTCTATATCAAAACTACCATTGTTTTGTGATGCTAAAACCATACCTGACTTCCAATCTACGATTGATGTTGCTAGGGCACCGGGTAGTGTTAACACGTCCGTTAAGACACTATCTAAATTTTCAACATTTAACATTTTATATCCTTTTTGTGATTTATATTTCACATCATGCCATTTATATTTTTAAATAAAGATTAAAAAATATTATAGTTTGTTGTTTTTTGATAAGACTTCAAGAATTATTGATTCTGCTGCTCTGATAACTAAGACTTGATTCACATCTAACTCAAAAAATGCATAGAGATGAAAATGTATACGCTGTTCTTCACCCGAACACAATAAAAAAATAATATCACTATCCGTTTTTATTTGAAGCGATGCTATTGACCCAAACCTATACTTTGAGCTAAGACCATGCATATTATGAAAAAGTTCGTTTAGCTCATTAGAAAGCGCTTTAAACTCATAAATATTATTTTTCGTTTCTTCCAGTAAAACATCCCCTGAATAATCAGAGATAAATGCAGCTTTAAAACCATTTAAAAGCTTTAATTCATTTAAGATTCCATCTAACATAAGCAATCACCTTATACAAAAAAAACAAAGTTTATAACAAAATAGAATATATAGCTTGACTTTTATTAAGTTATAGTGATAGCATATCATAATAATAAACAAAGGAAAACTAATGGAAATCAAACTTCAGCAAAATGACACCATCATTTCAAAAACTGATACATCTGGTAAAATCACTTATGTTAACAAAGGGTTTGTAACTATCTCGGAGTTTGATGAAGTGCAATTAATAGGACAACCCCACAATATTTTACGTCATCAAGCCATGCCAAAGGCTATTTTTAGTTATCTATGGAGTACTATTACTGCAGGAGATGCTATGTTTGCTTATGTAGTGAATAAGACTGCTCAAGATAATTATTACTGGGTTCTTGCACATATTACGCCTATTACAGATGATACAGGAGAGATATGCGCTTACCAATCTTTACGAAGAAAAGCAAATCCTTTAGCCCTTGAAATTATTAAACCTATCTATCAAAAAATGTTAGATATAGAAAAATCAGAGGATGTTGAGGCTTCTTTAGCCTACTTAAGTGAGTTACTTGAGAGTGAAAATAGTGATTACAATAGTTTTATAAATATGCTTCAAACACAACGTTAATTTGTTTGTTTTGATAGTGAAGAGATAGCATCTACTACCTCTTGAATAATCCAGTCAGGTGTTGAAGCACCCGCGGTAATACCACAAAGATTTTTGTCTAAAAACCATATAGGTGCTAAGTCTTCAGCCCCTTCAATATGATAACTATCATGGCATCCATCATGTGCAATTGATTGAAGCTGTTTTGTATTAGAAGAATTTTTTCCACCAATCACAATCATCACATCTGCCCGTGCAGCTAAAGAACGCGCGGCATCTTGGTTCTCGAAAGTTGCATTACAGATAGTGTTGAAAACACGAACCTCTTTATAACGAGGGATAAGATAGTTTGCTACCGCTAGATAGTCCTCTACCTTACGTGTTGTTTGTGCCACTAAAGCGATATGTTCTTTGAGTGATAAACTTTTTAAATCTTCAACATCCGTCACCACATAAGCACCATGAGTTGCATAAGACTTCACCCCTTTGATCTCAGGATGTTTTTCATCACCAAAGATAACAATGTCATATCCCTTCTCAGACATCTCTTCACAAATTTGCTGAGGCTTTGTAACATAAGGGCACGTAGCATCAATAACATTAACCTTGTTTGCATGAAGTTGCGCAAGTTCATTTTTTTCAATACCATGAGTACGAACAACAGCTTTATCACCTGCTGAAAAATCACTTAAATTTTCACTCAGTTTAACTTGAAAGTCACTGTCTAAACGTGCAATCTCTTTAGAGTTATGAATCAGTGGACCATAGGTTGCTGAGTTGGTGTTTTCTTCAGCAATTTTAATTGCACGTTTCACCCCAAAACAGAAACCGTAGTTTTCTGCTAACTCTATTTTCATAACTCAACCTTAGCAATCTGACCTAAAAGTTCAAAAAAGTTTGGAAACGAGGTGTTAATACAATCAACATCATTCACTTTCATTGGAGCACAAAGACCTGCAATTAAAAAGCTCATAGCAATACGATGATCACCAAAACTCTCTACACTAGCAGACTTTAAAGTACCACCTTTTACCACATAACCATCTTCAAATTCTTCCACTTCAATACCACATAGACGTAGATTATCCACAACTGTTGTAATACGATCACTCTCTTTGACACGTAACTCTTGTGCATTTTTAATAATGCTGGTACCTTCTGCACAAGCAAAAGCAATTGAAAGAACAGGGAGTTCATCAATTAACCATGAGATATTGTCATCCACAGTAATCGCTTTTAAAGGAGCATATTCAACGGTGATGTCACCAATAGGCTCATACTTATCTTCTTTAAGGTCGTAAGTAATTTTCGTTCCCATCCGCTCTAAGGCTCTAAAGGCTTCAATACGTGTTGGATTAAAAGTCACCCCTTTTAAGATGGACTTTGAACCCGGAACAATTGCTGCAGCTACGGCAAAGAAAAATGCAGATGAAGGATCTGCTGGGACCGAAATATCAAGTGGAGTAAGAAGCTCTCTCATGGGAGTAATCGTTGTCACTAAACCTACCACTTCAATCGTAGCGCCCATCCCTTTTAACATACGTTCCGTATGATCACGAGAGAGTTCAGGTTCCTCATAAGTACAAATACCATCAGCACTTAATGCTGCTAAGATCATAGCACTTTTTACTTGTGCTGAGGCAATTTTACTTTTATAATTAAACGCTTTTAAAGAACCACCACGAATACTAAGTGGCGCTAAATCGCCATCATTACGACCATCAAGTTTCGCACCAATTTCACGTAGTGGTTGGGTAACACGTTTCATAGGACGGCGTTTTAAGTAAGCATCACCGGTTAAGATAAAGTGTCCATTTGCAGAAGCTAAAAGTCCACAAAAAAGACGCATACCTGTTCCAGAGTTACCACAGTCTAAAATTGTTTCACTCTCTTGAATACCTTCAGAAGTAATACTAATGACACTACCATCATCCTCTACTTTGGCACCCAAGTCTTGTACAATTTGTAAGGAGTTAAGTGTATCTTCAGCACGTAAAAAATTACGCACTTTTGAGGTGCCTTTTGCTAATGTTGAAAACATAGCACAACGATGCGAGATAGATTTATCCGGTGCAATGGCAGCCGTCTCAAAACTAAAAGCTAACCCTTGTGGAGATACACTTACTACACTCATCGTAAACTCAATCCAAGTTCACCTTCAAGTGCTGACATCATACCACTCATAGCATTGGTAATGTCATCTTCTTCTAAGGTTTTTTCCATAGATTGAAGTACAAAACGTAAGGTTAAAGAGATTTTATCACCAAGCTTTTCGTCACTATAACGATCCACAGGATAAAAACGAATAACCTCAGAACTCGCAGACTTTTCAATTACTTCTTTAATTTGTGCATATACCATAGTAGAAGGTACTACAACACTCAAGTCTCTAAATGATGCTTGGAATTTTGAATAAGCAGATGCTTTTTGAAGTGCATAAGGTAAGGCTGTAAAATCAAGTTCACATACAAAGGTATCAGCTAAGTCAAAATCAGCAGCTACGGTTGGGTGTAACTTAAAGAGTTCTCCAATACATTTACCATCTACAATGATATTTGCAGATTGGTAAACATTAGCAAGAGCATGTTTTGGTGCTGATGTTTCAAGAGTGAAAGCACCTATAACATCAGATACCTTTTGACTCATCAATGCAAAATCTACTACTTTTGGTTTACCGGAATTGGCAACCGCATCTTTTTGAGCATCACCACTAAATAAGAAGCCCATTTTTACAGACTCATCACGCTCACTACTAAACACCGATCCGATTTCAAAAAGACGTACTGTTTTTTGTCCATTTTTAACATTTGAAGAGGCTGCTTGAATCAAGTTCATCATCAATGTTGGACGTAACGTATCAAGTGTTCCAGCAATCGGATTTAAAAGTACTTTATCTTTATCAATAGCATCAAAACCATATTTACTTAAGGTTTTTGCTTCATTGAAAACGAAATGAATACTTTCATAAAAACCACTCTGTGCGGCACGATGGCGATAAACACGACGTTTTTTATGTTCAAAATAATCATCTGTTAAACGGTTTTCTTCTTTAAACTCAAACGCTTTTGATGGGATATTATCAATCCCAACCATACGTACAATCTCTTCAACAATATCTTGTTTATTCACAATATCATGACGGTAACGGGGCACCGTAACTACAAAGCTTTCACCTTGAGATTTATTAAGTCCAAAACCAAGATTTTTAAGAATTTGTGTAATAATTGTTTTGTTGATTTTAGCACCAATAATAGCGTTAATCTGTTCAAGAGAAACACTAACTACAACATCTTCATAATGATCACATAAATCAATACTACCACCATAAATAGATGATCCAGAATTGGCATCAAAAAGACCTAAACAGTAGTTAAGTCCTACATTAAGTTGTGGCTCACTACCGCGTGACGTACGGTAAAAATGAGGTCCTTGAGGAATTTTAGTCTCTGCCATTTTTTTTGAGATATCATTTGGTGGAATATAAGACGCTTCAATTAAAACCGTACCTTCATCATAGGTGACACGTGATGCATCATCTTGAATAATACCTATAGTAGAAGCTTTAGCAGAACCATATATAGCGCTATATCCATTTTCATCTAATTTTAAAGACGCTAATGCTTTTTTAGAGTTTTCTTGTGCAAAAAATCCAAAATGATACGCTCTTAAAATGACACCTGTTGTATAGGTTGCATAAAAGAGTAGGTTTTCAATAGCATAATCTTTACTCTCTTCAATTTCAGCCATACGAAGTTTCATTAGTAAGGGAAGTTCTAACTTCTCTAAATCGATAGCTTTATAACGTAAATTGACATTATCAATATCTTCAGTTGCAAGGTGTAAAATACGTCCTATACCAATACGACGTTCTTCATCATCTTTATAACTGGCTTCTTTTAAAGGACGGTTTAATGCTGCTGAAAGGTCACGTGCAACACCACGAATACTAAGACAGTCACCGCGATTAGCTGTTAATTCAATTTCGATTAAATCATCATTGAAAAACTTGTTTTCACTAAGGGCTGATCCTAGTTTTAAGCTGCCAATACTTGCATCAAGCACCATAATGCCATCTTCTAGTTTAGGTAAACCAATTTCCGTAGAAGAACAGATCATCCCCTCAGATTCAACACCACGAAGTTTAACAGGCTTGATTTTAAGCCCACCTGGCATTTGTGCACCTACAACAGCTACGGCTACTTTAATACCTGCACGTACATTAGATGCACCACAAACAATTTGACGAATACTAGTGCCTATATCTACTTTACAAACATTTAATTTATCAGCATCAGGATGCTTTTCACACTCTAAAACTTCACCAATAACAATCTTTGCAGGTACCTTAAAACTCTCAACACGATCTACTTCAAGTCCAATAGCATTAAATGTTTTAGCCAATGTTTCTGTTGTAACATTTTTTAAGTCAATCCACTCATTTAACCACGATTTTGTAACGATCATTGAAACTGCTCCATAAGTCTAACATCACCCTCAAACAGAGAGCGTAAATCACCAATATGGTGTATTAACATTGCAAAACGCTCTACCCCTAAACCAAAGGCGTAACCGCTAACATCTTTGTATCCAACCGCTTTGAAAACGTTTTCATCAACAATACCACAACCAAGAACTTCTAACCAACCTGTTTTAGAACAGACACGACATCCTTTACCTGAACAGAAAATACATGAGATATCAACTTCAGCAGAAGGTTCTGTAAACGGGAAAAAACTTGGACGGAAACGTACTTCAACATCACCAAACATATATTTTAAGAAATCTTCTAAAATATATTTTAAGTTCGCAAAAGAGACTTCACCCTCTTTATCTACTAAAAGACCTTCCACTTGATGAAACATTGGAGTATGTGTTAAGTCTAAATCACGACGAAAAACAGCACCTGGTGCAATCATACGAATAGGAGGTTGTGTATGTAACATTGTACGAATTTGAACCGGTGAGGTATGCGTACGTAACAACATTTCATCTTTAAAGTAAAATGTATCTTGCATATCACGTGCAGGATGGTACTTAGGAAGATTAAGTGCTTCAAAGTTATGAAAATCATCTTCTATCATGGGACCCGTATGAACGGCAAAGTTCATCGCTGAGAAGTACTCTACAATACGATCCATTGTCTCCATTACCGGATGTAAACCACCACGCTCAGACGTTGTACTATAAAGAGTTACATCAATTGCTTCGGCTTTCATAGCTGCTTCTAAAGCCTGAGTCTGTAAAACCATCTTTGTTTGATTGAAAAGTGCTGTCAATTCGCCTTTTGCCTTATTTAAGGTTTTAGCTATTGTCGCTTTTTCTTCATTAGGCGCATCTTTCATCTTAGCAAACTCAGCTGCTAAAATACCCTTCTTACCAAATACTGCGATACGTAGTTCTTCTAAAGTTTCTACTGTATCGGCTTTTTCTATTTTTTCATACCACGCTTTCACTGTGAGCGTCTCCGTTTTCTGTACCTATTTGTACATTATTAATGCGCGTATTCTATTCAAAAACCCCTAATAAAGAGCTTTTAATGTCAGGAGTAATTTTTTGAATAAATTAATTGTTAATTTTCTCCCAATAAAAACTCATAGTAACACTTCCATTAGTTAGGATATGATACAATTTATCCACAACCAAAATACTCTAAGAGCATCTACTTTGTTCGAAGAGTTCCATTCTTAAATAAAGGCACACTATGTGTATTTTTTGTAAAATAGTTAATAATGAAATACCTTCAAACCCGGTCTTAGAAAATGATGATTTTTTAGCATTTCATGATGTTAATCCCAAAGCTCCTGTTCATATTTTAATCATTCCAAAAGTACATGTGGATAGCTTTAATGAAGTGACACCTGAAATAATGCAAGGAATGACAGCATTTATGCAAGAAGTTGCTGAAAAAGTAAATGTTAAAGAATCAGGCTATCGTGTTATTACCAATGTTGGTAATAATGGTGGTCAAGAGGTTAAACATCTGCACTTTCACCTCTTAGGTGGTACTAAACTAAAATGGGGTCATTTCTCTGACGCTGATACCAAAGACTTCTTTTAAAGATAAACTGCGAAGCTTTCACAAACGAAAACCCTATTCAGGGTTTTCACCCCACTTTCTACTTTTATACGTATCAATCATTTCATAAACAAAAAACATCCCAACAACTACTACCAACGCGTATATAAACAGATCCATTATTCACTCCTGATTTTAAATTAGAATCAGTATATATGAAAAGTTATCTATATCTCAAAAAATATGTCATTTAGTTATATAAATTTAGATAGTAAATTCATATATTTTTATATGTAAAGGAAGTGTGATAAATAAAAATTTTAGAGTTAAGGGGGAAGGTGGTTTACAGCGAATTGCTGTAAAAGTTATCACTTAAGTTTTTAAAGTGCATTGGTTCGTTTTTTTAGAACCTTTTTTAAGTATTAAGAGGGACAACATCCATCAATAGCACCAAAATCAGGAGTTGCTTCTCCTGAAATAATAGTAGCCTTATCACGAATTTTGACGCCATTATGGGTCACAGAATAAGTTATTTTAGTGACTTCACGAATAGTATTAAGTGTTGAACAATACGTTTCAATGCTAGCCATTACCCAACGTGCTGCTAAATCATCTTCAGCACTTGAATTAAACGTGTAATCTAAGTGTAGTGCATTAAATTTTTGAGGCATCGCATCATTGCGAATGACATCACCAGTAACACTTAAGTTACTCACAACAACCCCCTGTTTTTGGGGGACCATAACAATATCAGTAGCACTACACGTAATAATACCTGCTAAGAAGTACTCAATAGGGCTAATAACAGGACAATCAATAATAAACGATGACTTTGAGGTTTTTGCTTCAAATTTCATGCCTTCTTGGTGGCGAATAGTTACTTGCATTTTTGATCCTAATTTTGTGAATAGTTTTGAATATAATTTTGAAAATAACGTACTTGTTCTTGCGTACGTTTTGTTGCCGTTCCACCTTGAGAGGTTCTTGCATTCATTGAGTTTTTAATCGCTAAGTAAGGCATAACATCGTCATTAATACGAGCATCAATAGCCTTAAGTTCAGAAAAATCAATATCACTTAAATCAATGTTAAGCGCTTCCGCTTTAGCAACTGCCTTACCGGTAATAAAATGTGCTTCTCTAAAAGGAATATCACACTTTTCAACAAGATAATCTGCTAAATCTGTTGCTGAAAGATGTCCCATTTTACAAGCAGCTTCCATATTATGGGTTTTAACTTCCATAGTTTTAATAGCTTCTTTTAAAATTTCTAAAGAAATTTCAGCAGTTTCAACAGAATCAAAAACACCCTCTTTATCTTCTTGGGTATCTTTGTTATAAGCAAGAGGAAGCCCTTTCATAACTGTTAAAAGTGCTACAAGATTACCGTTAACACGACCTGTTTTACCACGTAGTAGTTCGGGCACATCAGGGTTTTTCTTTTGTGGCATAATAGATGATCCCGTTGAGTATTCATCAGAAAGTTCCACAAAACCGAACTCATAACTTGACCATAAAATCAACTCTTCACTAATCCGTGAAACATGCATCATCATCGTAGAGATATTAAACAAAATTTCTAATGCAAAATCTCTATCACTTACCGTATCTAAACAGTTAATACTCACACTATCAAAACCAAGTGCTTTTGCAGTCATTTCACGGTCTACTTTATGAGGTGTTCCTGCGAGTGCTGCACAACCCAAAGGTGAGATATTATTACGTTTATGCGAGTCACTAAAGCGCTCTAAATCACGTTTAAACATAGCGACATAGGCTAGCAAGTGAAACCCAAAGTTAATAGGTTGCGCATGCTGAAGATGGGTCATCCCAGGAATTAATGTTTCAGTATGTTTGCTTGCCAAATCCGTCAAAGCTTTCATAAGTGCTAAAACACCCTGAGAGACTTCTATATTTTTACGTAAAACGAAGCGACGAAAATCAACAGCTACTTGATCATTTCTACTCCGTGCTGTATGCAACTTTTTACCAGCATCACCGATAATAGCCGTCAAACGTTTTTCAATGCCCATGTGAAGATCTTCATCTGATATCTTCCATTCGAATGCACCTGACTCAATTTCACTACGTACTTGTGCCAAACCATCTTGAATACTCTTGAGTTCATCTTCATTAAGAATACCTTGAGCACATAACATTGCAGCATGTGCTAATGAGCCTTCAATATCTTCAACATAAAGCTTTCTATCATACATAATTGAGGCATTAAAATCATCTAAAAGAGAAGATGCGCTTGCACTGAAGCGACCTGACCACATTTTGTCCATAATTGTTCCTATAAAAAAAGTATGCTATTTTAGCGAAATAAGGTAACAAAAGAGTGTATTAGACAGAGGAAAGGAGCAAGAAATGTTTTAATAAACAATTTGAAGATAACAAAGAGTTAAAGCGCTGTTAATAGCGTCTTTTTTTACCCTTGTTCTTATTTTTACTAAAATTTAAAAAACTATAAAAGATTATTAGCAATAGGCTTGCCGCAACTACTTCATAACCAATAGCCCAAACAATGAAAAATTTAGAGATTTCAAGAACCATAAAGTTTTCAACATGACCACCTGCTACAAAAAGATAGAGGAAAAGAACTCCAGCAATGTAGGGAACAGCAATAAAATAAGCACCAAACATTAGGTTTTCATACCCTTCAGGTGCTATAATAAACTTACGTAGATCAACCTCTTGAGACGCAAAATTATCATTATGCTGACGCTTCATTTTGTTTTTATTTTGATAGACACGAGCACTTGAACGTGCTGAAGAGGTATGTAGCTTTCGACGTTTTTCTGCTTCGTTATCTTTTAAACCTACGCTCATAAACTTCCTAACATCACTTTAATTTATCTATGGACCTTCATAAGAACATCTTATTTATTCAGAAGGCTCCTTAATAGTACCATGTCTCACTATAAAAACTGATAAAAACAAAATAAAATTAAGAAGTAACTAAAATTTGAGCTTTTAATGACACTTTTTAGCAATATTCATCGTAAATGTAATATCTATATCTGACCACGTTTTACCTTGGTGCAGATCCGAACAAGCTTTAGTAATTGATTCCAGTGCTGTTTGTGCATTAAAATCAGCAAGATCAATAGTACCATGCCCCTGCATAACACCGTTTTCTATAACGTATTGCATTGGAACTTTAACAGTCACTTTGTTTAAGGTCATACGGGTTGTAATCACACCATTGGTTGCTGATGTTTCTTTAATATTTAATACTTTAGCACTTATTTGATCGGCTTCAAGAACATTGAAAAATGATGTCACTAAAGTAGCATCACGTCCCTGATTTTTTGTATTAACAGAACCTTTGTTTATTGTTAATCCACTTCCTACCAAAAGGGCATCTAATGTGTTAGCATCTTGTACGTTTGTCTTAAATACAACTTCATTAAAACTTCCACCCACACCAATTTTAAGCGGTGTTTTAAATGCTGTAAAACCTACATCAACCTGCCCTTTTTGGCTGTAAGTACACATTTGAGCTTGTGACATAACTGCGGCAGAAAATAGTGATATAAAAATTGTTTTGATTTTCATGATACTCCTTTATTTTGAAAGGATACCATACTTATAGAAACTAAAATAAACAAAATTAGATTTATACTGTAATATCTGGAGGGAGTAAGGCATAACGTAACAGTTTATGCTACGTTGCTATTTTAGTTACAAGCAGGTACGTTACCGCTATCTTTTGCATATTCTAAAAGGAAGTCTCTTAAGTGTCTTGCACGTTTGCGATATTTTTTACTTTCGAAGTATTTCCATGATTTTTTAGCTTTTTTACTACCCATATGAATTTCAGCCAAACCTTGACCTTTATTCTTCATCAATTTTTTCCACTCTTTTTTCTTTTTTGAAGCAGCAACTTCTTGACCACCACCATGACATTTACGACATTTTTTAACGTAAACTTTTTGACCTTTGTAAACAGCGGCTTGTGAAAGGCCCATAGTTAAAATAGAGAGTGAGAGGAGTGTAAAGAAAAATCGATTCATAGTGTAAACAACCTTAGCATTTATTCTGTTTCATATTACATTAGCAAAGATAATAATTACCTTAACAGCTATATGAGGAAGAAGATCCTCATGTTTTCTAGCTATTTCTTACTTTTTTGTAACACTAACTATAACTGATACTTATTTTCAAGGTTAATATCTAAGTCCCATAAACCACGTTTTTTCAGATCTTCTACAACGCTAGGAGTACAATCAACATCATCCGGCCAACGTCTTGTAAAGCCATCTACGCTACTTTTATTAGTACCATCAACACCTACCATTAAACCTGATACATTAATATCACGACCCGCGTCAATATTATTAACAACACGCCATACCAACATGTAAGCATTGTTTAAATCATTTTTATGGTGATCAACAAAGACTACAATACGTAAATGCGGTTGCAGTGTTGTTAGTGCATCAAACAACTCACTTACCCGTCGTTCTTTATCAATACTTATTACCGTAATAGGATTTTTGGTGTGACGTGCATACTGCTGAAGATCTTCAACTTCAGGGATTAGTTCTTGAATTTTTTCTAAAAGTTCACCATCTTTTAGTAATTGTGGGGCTTCAACAACATTTGCAGCGGTAGCATCAATACCTAACTTTCCACCAACAAGTGCTTCTGGAGAGGAGTGATCCAACGCATCCGTAATACCTTCAGAGATAAACATCCGTTTGGGTTCAAAACGATTTAGAATATACGTTATCAAGGCTTCATAATTATCAAGACGTGGACCCTCTTCATCAATAAAAATAGCATGCTTCACAAAACTCATCTGTCCTGCACCCCAAAACACATGCATAAACTGTTTGGCATGTCCTTTGTAAAGTGGTTGCATCTTTCCTAAAATAAGATTATGAAACACCCCATTTTCTGGCATATGGTAGTCTATTAAGTCAGGTGCATTTGTTTTTAAAAGTGGTAGGAAGATACGCTCTGTTGCCCACCCCATATACTTATCTTCAAGAGGAGGCTTACCCACTACTGTAGCAACATATACAGGTGATTTTTTACGTGTAATTGCTGATACTTCCATAACAGGATAAGGTTCTTCAAGAGTATAATAACCTGTATGGTCTCCAAAAGGACCCTCGATTTTCATCTCAGTAGGATCTACCCAACCTTCAATAACATAGTCCAAATCATGAGGTACATAGATATCATTAGTGAGAGATTTCACAAGACGTGCTGGCTCTTTTTTAACAAAACCATAAAGCAGAAGTTCATTCACACCATAAGGGAGTGGCGCAGTAGCACACCATGTATAAAGAGGATCACCACCTAAACCAATAGTTACCGGCATTTTTTTACCTGCTTTTTGATACTGATCAAAAAAGTGTGACGCATCTTTGTGAATTTGCCAGTGCATTCCTAAGTGGTTTTTATCATATACTTGAAGGCGGTACATACCAACATTAACCATTTCACCATCAAAACTTTGTGTATAAACTTGACCCATCGTAATAAACGGACCACCATCTTGTTCCCATGTTGTTAAAACAGGAATATCATAAAGATTAATCTCACTATCAACTTGTTTAACCGCCTGACATGAGCCCTCACCCTTAAGACGTTTTGGAAAAACATTTTTAAGGGAGAAGAGATCGCCTAACATATCAAACTTCGCTTTAAATCCTGAAGGAGGCTTCATATGAAGTAATTTCGTGATCTCATCAGCAACACTTTCAACCTTACGACCAAACAACATTTCTGTGCGTTTGTAAGAGCCAAAAAGGTTCATTAATACTGGTTCTGAAAAAGTAGTATCGTTTTTTTTATCAATCACATTAGTAAATAGTAGGGCTTTACCACCATCTGCTTTTTTTACTTCAGCATAAGCTAAATGGGGAATTTCTAAGTAAATATCAAGGGGTTCATCAATAACAGTAAGTTCGTTATTTTTTTTAAGAAGGTGAATTGTTTGTTGCATAAGACTCTCTGTTAAAAGGTGAAACGCCGAAGCGTTTTATAAATGAAGGGAGAAAAGCGTGAAAATTATTTTTGAGCTTCTTCTTCGTTGGCTTGTTTATCAGCACGAGCTAACAACTCTTTAGCACCTCTATCAACTAAACGTTGTGCCATTTCACGACCCAGTGTTTGATACGCTTTACTTGAAGCTGTCTGTTCTTCTGAAAGGGTTTCCGTTCCATCCGGTAAGCCAAGTACACAGCGAATAGAAACATCACCATTCTCAAGAGCGGTTGCACTCACACCGATAGGCACATGACAACCACCTTCAAGAAGGTCTACAAAATCACGTTCAATAGTTGTTTCAATACGTGCGTACTCATCTTCTAATTGCTGTGCAATTTTAATAACTTCAACATCATCAATACACTGAATTCCTAAAGCACCCTGCCCCATAGAAGGTATCATCTCATCTAAAGAGATAGGATAGATATACTCAACGGCATCTAAAAGTCCTAAACGATTAATTCCAGCAGATGCTAAGATAATGGCATCAAACTGACCCTCTTTAAGTTTACGAATACGAGTATCAACATTACCACGGAGATCTTTTACTTGTAGGTCTGGACGGAGAATCTCTAGCTGCATACGACGACGTAAAGAAGAAGTTCCAACAACCGCATTTTGTGGAAGTGCCTTAATATCTGCATATTTTTCAGACAACATAGCGTCACGCGAGTCTTCACGCTGCGTAATAGCTGCTAAGATAAGTCCTGAAGGCATTACTGTTGGAACATCTTTTAAAGAGTGTACTGCAATTTGCGCTTCACCACGTAACATCGCCTCTTCAAGCTCTTTTAGGAAAAGACCTTTACCTCCAATTTTAGCTAAAGGTTTATCAATAATTTTATCACCTGAAGTCACAATAATTTTTAGAGTAACACTCAAACCAGGGTTATTCTCTTCTAATACTGCTTTAATATGTTCTGACTGCCAAAGGGCTAGTTTACTACCGCGTGTTGCTATGGTTAAATTTTTCATTAGTTTACTTTTACTTTTTTATAGGCTTTTTTTGTTGCATCTTTTTTACCATCGAAGAAAACGGTTGGTGTACCATTTACCATCAGTTTACGTGCGATATTTTGATCACTGTTATACTGTTGCATCGTTGCTTTAGCGTGTAAGTCACTCACTTTAATGTTGGTATTCATTGCCTTATTAAATGCTGCTACAATTGCTGTTTCATCGGTGCTACGTGGGTCAATTTGAACCGTATACATACCAAGTGTAATATTTTTACGACCTTGATGTTCTGCCGCGATAGCAGCTTTTGTCAATGCAACAGATGCAGGGTGAAGGGATGGTAGAGGAAAGTGATAGTAATAAATAGCAAACTCTTTTGGATACTTTTTCATATACTTAAGAGCTTCGGGTACAAAACGTTTACAAAAAGGGCATAAAGGGTCTGAAAAGATAGCCACTTTATGTTTTGAAGCAGTACTTCCAGAAATCAAATTCGCTTTTTTGTAGTACTCAGATGAAAAACTTGGCGAGAGTACATTGTTCAGACGGACACCTGTTTTAATATTAATAAGTTCAGAGGTGATAATATCACCTTTGGCAAAATAGATACTTGTTTGTGAAATAGCTTGAACTTTCCCTTGTACTTTTGCCTTACCACTTAAAAGAACGATATAAGCATCCCAACCTGCAGGTTGTTTGATTTTTTGTTTATCCATAATCTTAATGTTTAAAGACATAATATTAGGATTTTTACCAATACCTTCTTTTAAAAATTTAATTACTTGGGCATCTGTTGCCCCAAAAACAGTACTATTTAGTAATAGTAGTGTCGCTAAGAATTTCAACATCAATGACATTATCATCTTCCTTTTTTTGATTTGGAGTGGATTCACAGTGACCCATCTTACTTGAATAACGGGTCACTAACATACTTGTAAATACGGTAAATTGGAGTGTAATACCTATAATATCGGTTAAGAATCCCGGTAAAATTAGTAGTATTGCACCAAAAAGTGTAAAAAGATTAAGCTCTTGAAACTGCTTTAAGTTAATACAGTTATAAGAAACAGCACGCATATTTTCAGCTAAGGTAGCGCGAAAATTAACCAAAATAGCGACACCTATAAAGGCAGAACCTATAAGCTCGAAAAAGGTCATCAATCCACCAATGGCCGAAGCAATATTGGTCGAAATCATCACTTCTAAAAAGAGATAGATTATAAAATAAATCATTTTATCATTTCCATTAGTGTCTCATAAATTTTATCACTCAAGACGTCTGTTTTTTCCAAAGTAGCACGATTCATAATCTGAACCGTACCATTTTGAAGTTCTTTGCCAATGATAACAGTAAAAGGAAAACCAATTAACTCAGCATCTTTCATTTTAAAACCAAAACGCTCTTTTCTATCATCTAACATCACTTCAACACCCGTTGTACGTAGTTGTGTATAGAGCGCTTCACCTAATGTAACTTGCGCTTCATCTTTAATATTAGAGACCATAACATTCACAAGATAAGGAGCAGTCTCTTTGGTCCAGATACACCCTTTTTCATCATGATGTTGTTCAATAACTGAGGCTACTAAACGACTTACACCCATGCCATACGTTCCCATTTGAAAAGGTGTTGCCTGACCTTTATCATTTAAAAACTCTGCTTTGAGTGCTTTTGAATACGTAGTACCTAGTTTAAAGATATGCCCGACTTCAATACCTTTAGTAGTTGTGAGTTTTGCATTACAATGTGCACAAGTGTCACCTGCTTTTGCTTCATAAAGTTCTACAAATTCAAGATTATCTTCTAAACGCACACCACTAAGATGGTAGTCAACTTCATTGGCACCACATACAAGAGACGTCGCACCTTTTAAGTCACTATCAAAAACCATACGAACAGCTTTCATATCAAGAGGTCCCATAAAACCAGGGACTAATCCTGCAGTTTTTAGTTCTTCTTCACTAACATCTTCAAGATCTAGTGCCCCAACAGCATTGGCTGCTTTAACCTCTTGAAGATCGTCACATCCTCTTACAAAGAAGAGAACAATTTCACTTTTGTCCTCATAAACCGCACGTTTTGCTACAGCTTTTAGTGTGTAGTACGCATCTATTTCTAAAAGGGAGCTAAGCGCTTCTATACTTTGACATTGAGGGGTATGTATTTTTTCACTTGACAGTGTCGGTGCCGATAGCACTTCTAAACGGGTTGCACGAACAGCTGCTTCAACATTAGCCCCATATTCACAGGATTCACACACAATTAAAGTATCTTCACCACTATCAGCAATCACCATAAGCTCTTTAGAACCACTACCGCCAATAGCACCCGAGTCCGCTTCAACCACACGAAAGTCAAGTCCTAAACGGGTTAGTATACGTTTATACGCAGCTTCCATTGCATTAAATTCACGATCTAAGTCAGCTTCATCTGCATGAAAGCTATAACCATCTTTCATTAAAAACTCACGACCACGCATCAGTCCAAAACGCGGACGTGCTTCATCACGAAACTTGGTTTTAATTTGAAAAAGGTTTAGGGGAAGTTGTTTATAACTTGTCACACGATTACGAACGATATTTACCATCATCTCTTCATGAGTAGGTCCAAGAACAAAAAGGTTCTCTTTACGATCTTTAAAACGAAGGAGCTCTTTACCAAACTTCTCTATACGACCACTCTCTTGCCACAACTCAGCAGGTGTTACAAATGATAGCTCTACTTCTTGAGCATCAGAACGTTCCATCTCTTCTTTAATAATAGTTTCGATTTTACTTAAAACACGTTTACCTAGAGGTAAAAAGTTATATAAACCACTCGCAACCTGAGTCATAAAGCCCGCACGAGCTAAAAAAATATGACTTGCTAGAACAGCATCCGAAGGTGCCTCTTTTGTTGTTGGAATGAAAGCCTTAGAAAATCGCATTATTACCCTTTTATATTTCGTTCACATTTATACTCATCTTTGAGAGTATTTTCATCATTAATACCAAAGGCAAATTTAATTGACTCAAGTAAGGTATCTGACTTTGCTTGAGAACTTACGTCACGTAAACGTGAGGTAATATCATGCAAAAATCGTTTTAAAACTTGTTGATTCATTTTTAACATTGCTGCTTCATACTCATCAGGTATGTAGTGATGATCCATCACATTTTGAGTCTCTTGACGCGCTGAAGTTTCAGCTTGAAGGTAAATCTCTTTAATAAGCGGTTCAATAGAGAGTGTTTGTAACCATGTAAAAAACTCCATAGTATAACGGCCAACGACACTGTATGAAGCTCGTGCTTCATCTTCACGCATCATAATGTTTTCATCCACAATCGTTTTTAAGTCATCAACTGCAAAAAGACGGATATTGACATTCTCATTAATTAGAATATCGCGAGGTACTGCCATGTCAAACCAGTAACGTACAAAACTCACCTCTTTAAGATGCATCTCTCGAATAATAGGTGCGGGAGCAGAGGTGGCTGTAAAAAGTAGGTCATACTCATTAATAGCCTCACTTAACTCTTCAAAATCACGTACCTTCCCACCACACTCATCGGCTATGAGTTGCGCTTTAGCCATAGTTCTATTAGTAATAGTCACTTCAACACCACTAGAGACAAGATGTTTAGCAGTGATACGAGACATCTCACCAGAACCAATCACTAAGGCACGTTTGCCTTCTAATGAAGGAATCTCTTTTTTAACCTGGGCAATAGCAACACTTGCAACAGAAACAGGTTTTGAAGAGATATCACTAACATTACGAACCTCAGCCGCACACTTAAAGGCATAATGCAGTGCACGGGAAAGCTTTTGTCCACAACATCCCTGCTCATGTGAAAAACGATAGGCATCTTTTAACTGACCAGCAATTTGTGTTTCACCTACCACTAATGAGTCTAGAGAACTCGCAACGGAGAAGAGGTGATGAATAGCACCTTGGTCATCAAAGATATCCGCTCGTCCTTCTAGCTCATTTAGCGTAAATTTTGAACGTGATTCTAAAAGTTTAAAGATATGTTCACTGGCACTACCAACATGCGAACACGAGGTAATAATCTCAATACGATTACAGGTTGAAAGAACAATAGCTTCGTTAATGTTTTCATGAGCACAAAGGGCTTTCAAACAGAGTTCTTTTGCCTCATCTTCGTTAAAGGTTAACTTTTCACGAACATCAAGAGTAGAATTTTTATGTGTATAACTAATAATCAAATATTGCATTAAAAACGTCGTTCCATCATGGTTTCAATAACCGCATGCAATGAAACATCATCCACTGCAGCGATAGCCTCATTGGAGAGTTTTCTCGCTAAGGCATAAGAGCGTTCCACACTTTGGTGTGTTTTCATCTCAGATAAAATCCAAGCACTCTCTTCTTGTGTTAAGATTTTACCATGATAACTTACAAGTCGTTCTTGACCCGTATCATCTAAGTCATGATAGAGATAGATATAAGGGAGGGTACACTTACCTTCTACAAAGTCATTTAAGGACGGTTTCCCTAGCGTTTTTGCATCAGAAACAATATCTAATATATCATCAATAATCTGAAAAGAGAGTCCCAAGTTACGACCATAAAGTGCATATTTTTCAGCGTCTTTATCCGCTAAAAGTGCTGCTGAACGCGCCGTTGCTTCAATAAGGGTTGCTGTTTTAAGGTAGAGCATATCAAGATAGATTTTTTCATCACTATTAAAATGCGCTGCTAACATCACATCTTTCATCTCTCCCACGGAGAGTTGTGTTACCGAATTGGCAACACAGTGTGAAATATCTTCACCTAAACGTACTAAAGAGCTAAACCCTTTAGAGTATAAAACATCTCCCAGCATTACTGCTGTTTTGGAACCTTCTGTTGCATTAACAGAAGCAACACCACGACGAACCAAAGCCTCATCAATAACATCATCATGAAGCAGTGAGGCAGCATGAATTAGTTCAATTACCGCAGCCAATAAGGTGGCATCTTTATGTCCATCAGCAATTTTCATTACTAACTTGGCACGAAGACGTTTACCCCCTTGCAATGAGGAAAACAGTTGGGATACTTCTTTGAAATTAATATCATTTACCAGTTCGAGTATCTTATTTTCAACAGCTTGCATCATTGTTATTGTGCTCCTTCATTTGGGAAAAACCAATCTATCTCTTCTTTTTTATCACTTAACAAAAGCATAAAAACAGCTTCTTGTGTCTCTTCATCATAGTTTATAAACTCAACTATGACATAAGGAGGTATACCATAAGAGGCACCTCTAGGTTTTATTTGGATTTTGAAACTGTCACTACTCTCACGTAGGTACAAAACATACTGTCCAACAAAACTATTAAAATTACGATGAATAACTAAACCATTGTTTTGATACAAGGTCCAGCGCCATCGTAGCTCTTTTTGGATGTCATCATATTTAAACAACACCACTTCCGAACTATCTTTTTTAAGTCGTACCTCTTTTTTAAAACGCCAAGAAGCCTCAAGCAGACTTACTAACAGAAGGATTACAAGAAGACTTCTGCGCATAAACACTGCTACTCGTTTCTTGTAACAATATTACCTGTGTGCTCAATAAAAAGACTTTTTGTTTTTGATGCGAGTTCATCTTTACGATCGTAGTCATTTAAAATCATCTTATCTTCCCACTCATCACACTCACCAAAAGTCTCTGTTAAAAGAATTTCCATAGCTGCAAGACGTTGCATAATATTAGTAATTTCATCTTCTACTAAATTTTGGTTTCCCACACGCATGATGTCAAAGAACTTTCCACTTGGAGTTCCGCCGAAGATGTTACCTTCTTCTTCAAATAATGCTTCATAACTCATATTTAGTACCTATATATTAAAAAATTTTCGTGATTATAGCTAAGAGTGGCTTAGGCCAAATACTAACCCAAACAAACACCCTTTTATAAACCGATTGAGACACTTTACTCACAACTGTTTTTAACGCCATAAACTACTGAATATAGCAACGGAACATAAACTAGGTTTAAGACAGTAGCCCAAGTAATCCCAAAACCTAAAGAGATTGCCATAGGTTGAAGTATCATTGCTTGACCTGAGGCAAAAAATATTAGCGTTGAAAGTCCTAAAACCGTTGTGATGGAAGTTAATAAGATCGGACGCAGACGTGTTTTTGCTAAACGTATTAAATCTTCCATATCCTTGGCCTTACGTATAAAACTCACCATTATAAGACCATCATTTACGACAACACCGGCAAGACCAACAACCCCTATTAGTCCTGTCATAGACATATTAAGCCCCATAATAAGATGTCCCACATAAACGCCAAAGAGCATTAAAGGGATTGTACTTAAAACAATCAGGGAGTTTTTAAGTGAATCAAAAAGCCACACAAGAGTTATAAATATCAAGACAATTGCCATCGCTGCCGCTTGTGACATTTCACGTTGCGTTTTAGCATTTTCCTCTTCTTCACCCTTAACATGAACGTTGTAACCCTCTTCTTGAAGTGCACTTATCGTTGCTTCAATATTTTTCATGGCTTCAGCAGATGTCAACTTCTCTTTGTCTATTGAAGCAAATACCGAACGAATGCGATTACCATCTTCTTTATTTAAGGTCACATACGCCTCTTCTAAAACAAAATCACACACATCTTTAAGTGCAATATATTGACTCGAATTTGGGATATGAACCTGAAAAGTATCCAGTGAAGCCAAGGTGTCTTTCACATCACCCTCTATCCGAATTCGAACCAATCCTTCTGAATTAAACATCTTTCCATATTCTGCTTTTAGATAATACGAGCGCAACTCTGTATTGATAAGTTGTTCATTAAACCCAAGTTGTTGACCATAATCATTTACTCGAAGCTTCAACTCTTTTTCACCCACATCAGCATCATTTGCAATATTGATAATTCCATCAGTTTGGTGCATCACAGTTTGAAGTCGTTGTACCCCTTCTACTAAGGCCTTACTCTCTTTGCCACCAAGGGAGATCTCGATATCATGGGCTACAACACCAGTGCCAGGGATATTCACTTTGAGCTCTTCAAACAGATTTCCTTGAGTATCTTTTTCATTTTGCAGTGAAGCCAATAGTTTTTTAACATCTTTTTCAATATCACGTGCAGAACGGTCACGTTTTAACAGACTAGCATCATACTCTATAGAGAGGTAGGGATTGATATATTTGTTGAAAAAATTATCCGGTGCACGTTCATGTAAGTCAATAAAAATGTGAAAAAGGTTATCCCCAAGTTCTGCATGATTTTTAGCATCCAATCGCATTCCAATAACAGAAGTGATAGAGCTGTACTCTTCTTTGGAAAGTGACTCTAAAAGTATCTTTTCTATTTTAAAAACAATCGCTTCGGTGTTATGTAAATCGTTGTTAATATTGACCTTACCACTCACAAAAACCTGCGTCACATCAAAGTCAGGAAAAAGCTGAAACTTCGAATTACTGATAAGTGCAAAAGTCAATCCTATAATCCCTACTGTCATACCAATAAGGGAAAGCCAACGTCTTTGAAAAACTTTATGCAAAAGCTTGTCATAAAAGGTATAGAGGCGCGTCCAAATACCATGTGTCATATGCCCCTCTTTACGCAATCGTAAAAAATCATAAGAGTGCAGTGGTAAAAAGTAAAAAGCCTCAAAAAGTGAACTCACTAAAAGTACCGAAATCATAATCGGTAAAATCTTAATAAAAGTCCCCATTTCACCTGAAATCAACAGCAGCGGTAAAAATGCGAAGATGGTAGTTAGGGTGGCTGTTAAAACAGCCGGAAACATCTCAGTAGCGCCGACTATAGCAGCTTCTCGTCGCTCCATCCCCTCTTCCATATGGCGATAGATATTTTCAGCAACCACAATAGCTTCATCAACTAACATTCCTAACGCAATTAAAGCCCCTAAAAGGGAGAGCATATTAAGTGAAAAGCCTATCGCTTCAGTCACTATCAATCCAATCATAAAAGAGAGGGGAATCCCCATAGCCACTACAAAAGCAATACCACGATTTACAAAAATCAACATCGCTAAAAACACCAACATCAGACCAAAGGCGATATTTGCCACTACCGTATTGAGTCGGTTTTTAATCCAAATAGAAGTGTCTGTATAGATTGCAAACTTCAAGTTTGGATAGGCAACCTCTTTTTTAGCCAGTATCTCACGAATCTGTTTTACTAAGGTTATGGCATTACCACTTTTAGATTTTGTAATGTTAATAGAGATATTACGTTGTCCATTATAATGTGAAATTTCACTCTCATCAGCTAACTCAAAACTCACATCAGCGATATCACCTAGTCGTACCCTTTGGCTACCAACATTAATACGGGTATCTTCTAGGGCAGTAAGCTCTTTTTCACCATTATATGTTGAGATATAAAGATGTGAACCATTCTCTTTAATTGTTCCGATCGGAAAAATAGAACTCAAGTTTTGTAGTGCAGCTATAATAGCACTGTATTCCAGTCCAAAAGCACGTATTTTCTCTTCATTAAGACGAATCACCAACTCATCATCACTGTCACCACGGATACTAATATCACTTAAGTCTTTAAACGAAGAGAGTTCACTTTTTAGAGCATCTGCTTGTAAAAGAAGTTCTTTAGTACTCACATCACCCGCAATTGCAATTAACACTAAGGGAATCGTCTCAACATGGATTTTTGCAATAGGATCATTCATATCAGCAGGCAGGTCACGTTTAGACTGAGCTACTACATCTTTAACATCATTAAGAACCGAAACATTGTCAGACCCGGGTTTGATATCTGCCATAATGCTAAAAGCACCATTACGTATTGTTGTTTCAATAGTATCAAGTTCAGCAATATTTTTAAGGTCATCTTCTATGGTTTTAACTACCATTTTATCAAGTATATCCGCACTTGTTCCTACATAGCCCCCATTTATTGAGATTTTATCTTGTTGTATGGGTGGGAAAATTTCTTTAGCTATATTGATATAGGCAAAAATTGAAAGCAGTAAAATAAAAAGCAAAAAAAGATGATTTAAAAGAGGTTTATCAATAGCAAATTCTATAAAACGTCGTATCACAACAGTCCCTGTAATTTAAGTTTTTTTATTATACCCATTCAAAAGTAACATCTCCAGACTTATATCCCTATTATTTATCACTTTTTAAAGTTCATTTAGCTGCGAAACAGAGCCTTTTTAATCTTTATCTGTTATTATTAACACCATATTGACATTAAGGATAAAAATGCATTTATCATCTTTTAGTATTAAACAGCGTATGAATTATCTTAACACGCTTGTTACCATCGCAGTCGGTGGCGCAGCCATCTTTGTCTACTTTATTTTCACCTCTATTGCAGCTGAATATGAACGAATCAACCATACCTCAACTGCCAGTGTTATCGAAGTACTTGAAATTCAAAAAGATTTAAACTATGTAAGCCGTACCTCACGCGATATTATCCTTGGTGGCGACTATAACAAAAACATCAAAAAGCTTCAAGACCACGCCCATAGTATCGAAGCCAACTTTGAAAAACTTGCCTCACATGAGATTGATAATGCCTCACGTCAAAATGTTCTTAAAGCCAAAGAAAACACTATGAAGTTTTTAAATTCTTCTTTGCAACTTATGTTAAGTATTAATCCTGACACACTTTCGGAGGAACGTGAAAATATTTATGATACGTATAAAACAACACTAACCCCTTATGCTAATGCTTCTCGATCTGCCTTTAACCTAGTTGTTGATGCTACGAATACTAACTTAAATAAGTCAAGTAATAATATGCATGATACGATTGCTATATATAGCTATATTGTGCTCTTTTTAGGGATAGGCGTTGCGATTGCTATCTTTATTTTTTCTACTATGGTACGTCTCTCTATTACTAATGCCTTAGAAAGGTTCACAACAAACATGCACAGTTCCGCTAAGGGAATTTTTCAGCATATAGACTCTAACGAAGCACCTCATAGTGAGTTAGGAATGATGAGTGCCAGTATGAATGAGCTTGTGACACAAGTTGAAAACTTTATTTCAGAAATCAACCTCTCTATTACTAGTGCTGCCAAGGGTGATTACTCGCGTCACATCTCAAATGAAGGGATGCAAGGTGCGTTTGTAGAAGCGATTGCCAATGTATCAAACTCCATTGATGTTATGCATTCACAAGAAGAGGTAAAACGTAAAGATGCATTAAACTCACAAATCAGTGGTTTAAGTATCTCTGTAACAGAGAGTTTAACCGTTGTACAAGATGACCTCCAAAACAACATTAACAAGTTAAAAGAGGTTACTTCAGCAACAAAAGATACAGCTAAACTCTCCACTAACAGTTCGCAAAAAATCTCTGAAATTGTACATGAACTTGATAACCTCACCGAACAAGTTACCATTAACAATGACTCAATTAACAACCTGACTCGCCAAGCTGATGAAATCACCTCTGTTATTGAGCTTATTACCGATATAGCCGATCAAACAAATCTACTTGCACTTAATGCCGCTATTGAAGCAGCTCGAGCAGGAGAACATGGCCGTGGGTTTGCTGTTGTTGCTGATGAAGTCCGTAAACTAGCAGAACGTACACATAAGGCAACGGGTGAGATTTCAGTTTCTATTAAGTCACTCCAACAAGATATGAGTGATATTCAAACCAGTGCTGAGGCTATGACAGAAATAGTTAGTAATTCATCTCAAGAGATTAATGGTTTTGATGACACCCTTAAAGAACTCAATGATAATGCAAACTCCATTGTAAGTTCCTCATATATGATGGAAAACAGTATCTTTGTAGTATTAGCAAAAATTGACCATATTCTTTACAAATCGCGTGCTTATACCTCCGTGATGTTAAATGAAACTAAATTAACAACTGCTACCCACCACCAATGTCGTCTTGGAAAGTGGTATGATGAAGAGGGTAAACGTCGTTTCTCAGCGACCTCATCATTTGCTCGCATTGAATCACCACATAAAATTGTGCACAACAATGCCAATAAAAATCTTGAGTACATTACCAATAGCCAAAATAATGACTATATCCAACATGGCTCTGAAATCATTGCTAACTTTACCGCGATGGAAGAAGCCAGTGCCGAACTGTTCAACTTACTTGATGCTATTGTAGTTGAAGCTAACACCTAACAATAAGTTTCATAGGCTTTTATGGATATAAAGGTCCTTTTAAATCAATAAAACAGCACTTAAATATTACTATTTTCAAGTGTTAAACAAAAAGAAAGCACTAAAGCATGAATGTAGTTACAGACAGACCTCTAACAATATTTATAAAGTATGCCCTCCCCTCTGTTTTAGGTATGATTGCAGTCTCTTCAGCAAGTGTTGTTGATGGTTTCTTTGTTGGGAACTATGTCGGAGCTATAGGTCTAGCAGCAATTAATATATCCATACCCATTTTTTCACTTATGTTTGGACTGGCACTTATGTTAGCTATTGGAAGTTCTGTTATTGCGGGTAAGCTTATGGCTGAAGGCAACGTTCATAGTGCTTCGATGATATTTACTAAAACATTTATAACAATGCTTATACTCAGTACCACTCTTGTCACCCTACTCTATCTTAATATTGAAAATATGTTAACACTCTTTGGTGCTAACAAAGCACTCATACAAATCACCACGATTTACCTCACTTACCTACTACTCTTTATCCCTTTTTTAATGGTTGGAATAGTTCTTGATTATTTTGTTAAAATTGATAGCAGACCGGGTTTAGCTTTTGGAGCCCTACTTGCCTCTGCTCTTGTTAATATAATACTTGATTGGTATCTCATTATGATACTAAATGAAGGTATTTTAGGCGCAGCACTGGCAACAGGGATTTCACAACTCGCCCTTATTGTACTTCTTTTACCACATTTTTTTTCAAAACAGGCCACTATTCATTTTGTTAAACCCATTGGCTCATGGATAGAGGTAATAAAAGCAGGTGTCAATGGTGCTTCAGAATTTGTCAATGAGATCTCAGTTGGTATCACAACCCTTATTTTTAATTATATTTTAATTCAGGCTTTTGGAGTCGATGGTATCGCGGCATATACTGTAGTAAATTATATTATTTGGGTCTCAATAATGGTAAGTTTTGGTATTTCAGACTCCCTACAACCTATCATATCAAAAAACTTTGGGGCCAAGGAACCTGAACGTATTAAACTCTTTTTAACGTATGCTTTTATTGCTGTTTTTCTTTTTGGTTTTGTTCTAAGTATAATTACTATTTTAGTACCTGAAATTATTATAGAGATGTTCCTTGAAAAAAAAGATACACATTCTATTGAAATCATCTATGTCTTTCTCGCCCTTATATGGCCTGCATTTTTATTCAATGGTTCCAATATGGTTATATCTGCCTACTTTACAGCAATGCATAAACCTCTACCATCAGCAACTATTGCTATACTAAGAAGTCTTATACTTCCTATTTTATTTATAACACTGCTACCACTGTTTTTTGAACAAAAAGGAATTTATCTGGCCATACCTTTTGCTGAGTTTTTTACATTTTTCATTGCACTTTTTTTCTTATATAGGGCATCACCAAAACATATGATTAGAGCACAATTATAATCAAACAATAACGTTATTAAAAAAGGGTGTCTAAAACCTGATTTTTAAATCTAATAGTCTCTACCTTAGTCTTAATAATTTTATTTTCCTCTTTTAAGGCATCATATTCTCTTTTCAAAACAGCAATATCACGACTTTTATAATAGATTTGACTCTGAAGATATATTTTGGGGAAAATCACTAAAAAAGCAATCGCAATAATAAGTAAAATCCCCATTAAATAACGTATTCCAAAACTATCTTGAGGTGTTATTAACGAATGTGTTTCGTCTAGTAAATCGTACTGTTCGCTCATAAGTCCATCTCAAAAACACGCCATTTTGCAGAACGTGCTCTTGCATTCTTTTTTAATTCATCATCTTGGGCAGTGATAGGCTTACGCTTCAAAGCCTTGCCTTTATTGTTATCATTACCACAGATACAACGCATCACTTCTTGAGGGCAGATACATTTTTTCGACCATGTAGCAAAACGCTGTTTTACAATACGATCTTCAAGTGAATGAAATGAAATAACACCAATACGAGCATGAGGTAAAGCCGCCGCTTCAATGGCATCCAATAGACGTGTCAGTTCTCCTAACTCATCATTGACTTCAATACGAATCGCTTGCATTACTAAAGTTGCTGGATGAATTTTTTTACCACGAGGGGCATAGGGCTTGATCACTTCAGCTAAAGCTTTTGCCGATGTAAATGGACGATTTTGCATAATAACATCTGCAATTTTACGCGAGTTTTTAATTTCTCCATATTCATAAAGAACATTTTCTAAGGTAACTCTATCATAAGTGTTGACAACATCTTGCGCACTCAGTGGTGCTTCTTGGTTCATTCGCATATCTAACACATCACTCTCAAAAGAGAAGCCACGTTCTTGATGGTCTAGCTGAAGTGAAGAGACACCAATATCTGCTAAAACACCATAAATCTCTTTAGCATCAACCTCTTCTAAAACGGCTTTAATAACATCAGAAAAACGACCTTTACGGATACTAACACGTGTACCAAACTTTGCTAAACGCTCTGTTGAAAAGTCAATAGCCGTTTGGTCTTGGTCAATTCCAATAAGACGCATCTTAGGGTACGCTTCTAAAAGCAGTGAAGAGTGTCCACCATATCCTAAAGTACAGTCAATTATAATTCCATCATCCACACCTTCATAGGCTTCAACAACTTCACGATAAAGTACAGGGATATGTGGAATATTTTCCATTAAATTGCTCACTTAAATTATTTGTTTGTGTAACAGAAGTAAAATCTATTGCACATAATGGCTCATCTGATCTACAAAAAAACTTGTAGCAATGAACTCTTTTTATTTCATTTTCACAGCACAAAAGTATTATCTATTCTTAACGTATTTGCAATTTTACTCTAAACTCCATAGCTTTGCAACACATACGACTCAAAATGTGAAATAAGTGCACTTAAAACCTTGCCTTTACGTGTTATCATCACAAAATTACGTGAAAAGCTATGCCCTTTAATCTCTATTGCAAAAAGTTTCTCTTCTTGGAGATCATCCTCAACGCTAATGCGTGGCAAACATGCGAGATAGTGTTCATCAAGTTTTAAAAAGTTTTTAATACCTTCCGTATGTTCAAGTTCCATAAAAATATTTATCTCTTTATCAATGGGGGCAATTTGATCTAAAAAAGCAGCACGCGTTCCTGAACCCACTTCTCGCATAATCCATTGATACGAGGCTAAAACATCGATAAAATGTGCTTTATCTTTTAGATTTTTATCTTTTGAAACCACTACAAGTTCATCGCTCATAATTTTTGTCATTACTAACATCTCATCATGACATTCGCCCTCAACAAAACCGATATCACACACCCCATCTTTTACCATACGAACCACGTCTTTAGTGTTTGCAGATTTCAAACGCAACTCTACTTTTTCGTTGACATCACGATAGCCTGCTAATAGTTTGGGCATCAGATAATCAGCAATTGTCACACTCGAACCAATACGTAGTTCACCTTGAAGTTTATCAGTGGCGAAGTTTTTGTAAATGTTTTCTAACTCTTGCATTGGGTGGCTTATCTGCTGTAAAAACAGGTGACCCCGTTCGTTCAATGTCAGTTTTTTTCCAATACGTTCAAAGAGAGGCTCATCTAAAAGACGTTCTAACTCTTTTATTGACATCGATATAGCAGACTGACTTAAACCAAGTTCATTTGCCACATCAATAACCTTGGCATTACGACTTAAGGTTTCAAAGATTTGAAGCTGTCTAAAGGTAAACATAGTGGTCCTTTTCTCACAAAATAGTAAAAAGAATATTTAATCCTTTTTATTAAGTAGTTAATCAATTTTACTTAATATAATATCTTTTACATTTTATTTAACTTAAGTTAACTTTTGTGTTATTATATGAATACTAAAAAACAAAGGCTCCTTATGGAACGTAGAGACTTTTTCAAAAAAACCGCTGCTATTGCTACCGTAGCTGCCGCTTCAGCATCATCAGTTCAAGCTGGTGTAACACGTCAACCTATTGACAACCGCAAAATTTCAGAAATAGCTTTTCCTGAAAAGCGCCCAATGATTACCTATTCTGACCGTCCTCCTCTTTTAGAGACACCACGTTCAGTTTTTTCAAATACGATTACTCAAAATGATGAGTTTTTTGTACGTTGGCATATGCCAGATATTCCAACACACCTTGATCCCAAAACATTTACTATTAGTGTTAATGGTTTGGTTAAAAAAGATTTAAAAATTACAATCGACCAACTTAAAAATGATTTTGAACAAGTTGAAGTGACTGCAGTACTTCAATGTGGTGGAAATAGCCGTTCGGCCTTTGTTCCAACCGCTGGTGGTATTCAGTGGGGTAATGGCGCTATGGGTAATGCAAAATGGAAAGGTGTCCGTCTACGTGACATTTTACAACGTGCAGGTATCAGTAAAAAAGCACAATGGATTGGTTTTAACGGTAGTGAGACTGCTGCGTATTATGAAACACCAAACTTTGTACGTGAAATGCATCTTGATGAACTTGATGATCACGTTATTGTTGCTTATCAAATGAATGGTGAAGACTTACCTTATCTTAATGGATATCCCGTACGTCTCGTTATTCCAGGTCACTACTCAGATTCATGGGTTAAAATGCTTTCAAACATCACCGTAAATGAGCATTATGAAAAACTATTCTTTATGGATATTGCTTATCGTGTTCCAGATAATGCCACAGAGAGTGAAACACCTCAGAAAAAATATAAAAAGACAAAGCCAATTATGGAGATGAATGTTAAGTCTCTAATTGGATATCCACTTAATGGTGCAAAACTTAGCGCTAATGCACACTTAACCGTTCGTGGTGTTGCCTTTGACAATGGAGAAGGAATCCGTAAGGTTATGATTTCATTTGATAAGGGTAAAACTTGGAAAGAGACTATCTTAGATCAAGATTTAGGTCGTTACTCATTTAGAGGATTTCACTATCCTTTTAAACCAACACAGTATGGTGAGCTTAGTATTATGGTAAAAGCAATTAACAAAGCAGGTAAAGAACAACCTTTTGCTAAAGATGTCTTATGGAACCATGGTGGTTATAAATTTAACGGTATCGATGAAGTCATCGTACACGTAGGATAGGGAAAAAATATGAAATTAATTACAAAAGCAGCACTACTAGTAACTCTTTTAGTTGCACCACTTGCAGCACAAGTTGAAGGTGATATTGAAGTTCCTTATATCCCTTACGAAGTTAAAATGGGTAAAGGTTTTTCAGAAGTTAATGCTAACTGTCTTACCTGTCACTCATTTGGTTATGTTCTCAATCAAGGGCGTCAATCACGCGCTTTTTGGAAGGGAAAAGTAGACAAAATGATTCTTCACTTCAAAGCACCTATTACAGATGCTGACGCTAAAACTGTCATCGATTATCTTACAAAACATTATGGAAACGGTAAATAATCTTTTTTATCTTCTAAAGTATTTTCATCCTAAGGTGAAAATACGCCTTCTCTTTCACTCTTTTTAGTTACAATAGTTTTATGAATAATGAACACATTAAAAACGAACTCTCCTCACTCACACTTTCAATGTTTCGCAAAGACTTTTTTGGTATCTATCATGGTTCCATCTCTGCTAAACTTGATACTAACATCTTTACTATCAATACTAAAGATGCCATATTCGACACAATTAATGAAGACAATTTAATTGATTTATATTATAAAAAAGATTATCGTTGGAAAGAGGCAAGTATGGATGCTTCAATACACTTAGGAATTTATCAAAATATTTCAGATGCTAAGTTTATCGCTTTTACGATGCCACCTTATACAACAGCCTACTCACTTGATCACTCCGTTATTATTCCTCAAGACTTCTTTGGATGCCAAGAGTTAGGTCGTATTCCTATCTATGATCCTAAGCAATTTGATGACTGGTATGATCGTGCTTCAAGTGAAATCCCTTACTACTTTTCACAAAACAACACCAACATCATTATCATCAAGGGTTATGGCGTTTACTCTTTTAATCGTGATCTTTCACAGATGGCAAAACAACTTGCCATCTTAGAAAAATCATGTCGTCTACTAATGTTAGACTCAAACTCTGCAAAGCTTGATTTAGACTTTTAGTCAAGCAGTTCCTTAACCGCCTCATAAGCTGTATCAATCATCTTATCCATCTCTGCATCACTTATAGTGTAAGGTGGCATAAAGTAGATAATATGTCCTAAGGGACGCAGTAAAACACCATTTTTCAATCCATATTGATATATTTTAAGACCAATACGTTCCTCAGCGCTATACCCTGAAAGTTCTATCGCACAAATCATCCCTGTTTGACGTACTTCTTTGACATTTTCAAGTATTTTAAAACGTTCTGTTTTTTCTTGCATACGTTGTGCTTTTTTACGGTTTACTTCAATAACATTATCACGTTCAAAAAGGTCTAATGTAGCATTAGCCGCAGCACAGGCTAAGGCATTACCCGTGTAAGAGTGTGAGTCTAAAAAAGCTTTATGTAAATTATAATCACAATAAAAAGCCTGATAAATGTCATCCGTTGTTAATACCACAGAAAGAGGAAGATATCCACCAGTAAGAGCTTTTGATAAACAGAGATAATCAGGGGTAATATCACCTTGTTCACAAGCAAACATTGTCCCTGTTCTACCAAAACCTACTAAGATCTCATCTGCAATCAAATGCACCCCATAAAGCGTACAAATACGACGGGCTTCACTTAAATAACGCGGGTGATACATGTGCATGCTACCCGCACCTTGAATCAAAGGTTCAATAATAAAAGCAGAAATTTCACTTGCTCTGTCTTGAAAAAGTGTTTCTAAATCTTTTGCAGCTTCAAGAGCAGCCGCTTCACTCATATCTTTAGGTACGGTTGTTTTCAGTGTTTCCATCATTAACGGGCCATAGGTATCTTTATAAAGTGCAACATCTCCAACTGATAGTGCTCCAATAGTTTCACCATGATAAGCGTTTTCTAAGGAGACAAAAAGTGGCTTTTCTTTGCCCCTATTGCGGTTATAGTGATAACTCATTTTAAGCGCAATTTCAACCGCACTTGAACCATTATCAGCATAAAAACATTTGTTAAGTCCTTCAGGAGTAAGTTTCACTAACCTTTCAGAGAGATGCACAATAGGTTCATGTGTAAATCCTGCCAAAATAACATGTTCTAAAGTATCTAGTTGCGCTTTGACTTTTTCATTGATATAAGGATTGGCATGTCCAAAGATATTGACCCACCAAGAACCAATCGCATCTATATAAGTGTTGCCATCAAAGTCTTCTAACATAACACCATACCCTTTTTTAATAGGAATCATTGGTAAAAATTCATGATCTTTCATCTGAGTACAAGGGTGCCAAATAAGGCTTAAATCACGTTCTACAATACTTTTATTTGTTTGCATTTTTTTCACTTTGTATAAATATTAAACAAATGATAGCGAAACTTCGACAAACTTCGTAATTCAGGGAATATTTTAGGGTAGTTTAATACAAATATACATAAAATGTGTTAATTTAATTTTGTAAGGTTTTGATATATGATTAGTTGGATGCAACGACACAGAAAGTACCTCGTTATTACCATTTGGATTTCTACTATTGCCTTTGTTGGCGCAGGGTTTGTAGGTTGGGGACAATACAGTTATGGAGACAAAGCAGGAGCTGTTGCTCAAGTTGGTGATGTTTCTATTACACAAGGTGAGTACAACCAGGCCTATTCACGTATGTACAATCAGTACAACCAAATTTTTCAAGGAAACTTTGATGAAGCACAAGCAAAAAGTTTTGGTCTTCCACAACAAGCACTTCGTCAACTTATCGAACAAGCACTTGTTTTAAATCTTGCTCAAAGCTATTCACTTCGTGTTACTGATAAAGAGTTATTAACTGAAATACAAAAGCAAGAAGGATTTTTCGATAAGGGGCATTTTTCAAAAGAACGTTACCAAAAAGTGCTTTCACAAAACAACATGAATATGAAAGATTATGAAGTACAGGTACGTAAAGGCATTTTGTTACAAAAAACCTTAGCCCTTTTTACACCAACTTCACTTCCTATTGAAGAGTCTGCTCTTGGTGCAGCACTTAATATTGCTGATAAAGTCAATTATAAAGTACTTGATTCTAGTATGCTTAGTGTTGATAACTCAGATGCAAAGCTCAAAGAGTTTTGGCAAACACAACAACAAAGCTATATGACACTTCCGAGTTTTACGCTTGAAGTATTAACTCAAAAACATATCAGCGCCAATGCGAGTGATGCAGAAATCGCCGCACACTACAATGAAAATAAACAAGACTTTATCAACGAAGAGGGCATGTTACTGACACTAGAAGAAGCAAAAACAGCTGTTATTTCTGCCTTAGATGCTTTAGCAACACGCAAAAAAGCACTTCGCCAATATATCAACTTCAAAAAAGCAAAACTTGATGCAAACACCACAACTACTATGGTTACCCTTGATCAAGTTACCAACACTTACCCTGCTGAGATTTTTACCGAAATTCAAAGTTTAACAATAGACACTCCTTACTTAAAACCTCGTGCAGTAGGTGAAGATTATCTTACCTTTAAACTTGTCAAGGTATCTCCTTCAGTACCTAAATCATTTGAAGCAGCCAAAGAAGAAGTAAAAATTGCATTTATGAAAAATGCTCGTGCCACACAACTTCAAGAGCTTGCACAAAACTCATTAGCTACTTTCAATGGTAAAACAACGCCTTTTGTAACCCGTGGTGATGTGACAAAATTAAGCCTTTTAAATGCTCAAGATGCTGCACAGTTTTTAAACCAACTCTTCGAACAAGATAAAAAACGCGGGACAATTCAAATCAACGAAAACAAAATTGTATTATTTAACATTTTGGAACAAAAGTTGCTAGATAAACCCCAAATAGACCAAGAAACTGGTGTAATGCGGATTAAATCTTCGATGTTAGATCGTGGTTTAATCAAAATGCTTGAAAACAAGTATAAAACTGAGATATTCATTCAAGGACTCTAAATTGAGTAGAACTGTTCTAGCGATTGACATTGGCTCCACAAAGATTTGCGCTGTAATCGCGGATATTGACGAAAACAACAATATTATGGTTACTGGTGCAGGTGTTTCTAAGGCACAAGGCCTTAAAAAAGGTAGTATTACCAATATAGAGTTAGCCTCTAAATCTATCAAAAATGCACTAAGTGATGCTTCTCGAGTAGCAGGAACTGAAATTTCAACTGCAATTGTTTCAATTTCAGGTGCTTACACTAAAAGCTTAAACTCAAGTGGTATTGTTAACATCCCTAACAAAGAGATAAGTGTTCGAGAGATAGAGCGTGTTATGCAAACCTCTTTATATAATGCAAATATTCCTAATGAGTATGAAGTTCTCCATACCCTTCCTTATAACTTTAAGGTAGATGATCAAGATTTTATTGAAGATCCGCTTGGAATGAATGCAGCACGTCTTGAAGTTGAAACACATATTATCACCACACAAAAGTCAAATCTTAACAACCTCAAAAAAGCGGTAAAAGCTGCCGGTGTTGAAGTTGAAAATGTTATTTTAAGTGGTTACGCCTCAGCTATTGCAACGATGAACGAAGATGAAAAAGAGTTAGGTGTTGCGGTTATTGATATGGGTGGAAGCACAAGTAATATCGTTATCCATTCAGGTAATGCAGTACGTTATGATGACTTCTTAGGAGTGGGTTCAAACCACATCACTAATGATTTGTCGATGGCTCTGCATACCCCTTTAAATGTTGCAGACAGTGTGAAAATGGACTACGGTTCACTGCACCAACCCAGTAATGATCTTATTGAACTTCCAATTATTGGTGATGAGAACTCTACACATGAAGTTTCATTAGAAGTAGTTCATAATGTCATCTATGCACGTGTGGAAGAGACTCTGATGATATTAGCACAGTCTTTAGAGAAGTCAACACTTAAAAGCCATATGGGTGCAGGTATCATCTTAACGGGTGGTTTTTCTCGTATGGATGGAATTCGTGAACTCGCAGTAGCTATTTTTGATAATATGCCGGTACGTTTAGCAAAACCGACCAATATAGATGGTCTTTTTGAACAACTTGATGATCCTGCTTATTCAGGTGTTATTGGTCTACTAAGTTATTCAGCAGGTAACTATGCGCCTTACGAAATTGATGTTAACAAGCGAATGCGTCACTCCAATGAGGAACCTCTTATTGTAGCTGATCCCCTTGATAACATCTCAAATGTTGGGGATACCGAGATCCCTGTTGCTATTGCAGAAGGTGAAGATATTACTGAGAAGCTTGTCTCTTTACCTGAGAAGACAAAAAAGAGTGATGAAGCTGGTAGTATGGCGAAGTTTTGGAATTGGGCAACACAGCTTTTTTAATAGTGTCTTCATAGACGCTGTTAAAAGCAGTGTTAAACGTCATTCGTGATTTTTAACACTGCTTTTAATACAAAACCGATCTCTGTGATAGGTTTTGCATTTATGTGGTATGGGCTTTGCTTAGAGTAAAATAATAATAGACATGTTAGGGGTGAGAAAATGGAACCATTTTCAATTGAAGAGTCAAAAACATTAACAGGTGCAAGAATTGTTGCAGTAGGCGTCGGTGGTGGCGGTGGAAATATGATTGGTCATATGCTTAAAGAGGGTGTGAGTGGTATCGAAATGATTACCGCTAACACGGATGCTCAAGTGCTGGGACAATCATCAGCTACAACACGTATCCAACTGGGTGGTAAACTGACCAAGGGTCTTGGTGCGGGTATGAAACCTTCTGTTGGTAAAGATTCTGCCCTAGAGAGTTATGATGAAATTCGTATGGCTCTTGATGGTGCAGACATTGTATTTATTGCTGCAGGTCTTGGTGGTGGAACCGGTACGGGTGCAGCTCCTGTTATAGCGCAAATTGCAAAAGAGGTTGGTGCACTTACCATTTCTGTTGTGACAAAACCTTTTGGCTTTGAAGGACGTAAACGTCTTAAGCTTGCTGAAGCTGGTTTAGAAGAACTTAAAGCAGAGAGTGACTCTATAGTTGTTATTCCGAATGATAAACTTCTTTCTATCATTGACCGTAAGTTAGGGATGAAAGAGAGTTTTAAAATTGTTGATTCTGTTTTAGCACAAGCAGTGAGTGGTACCTCTGGTGTTATTCTTGCAAGTGGGGACAATGATATCAACCTTGACTTCGCGGATTTACAAACGGTTATGAGTCATCGTGGTATGGCACTTATGGGTGTTGGTGAACACCAAGGTGAAAATGCTGCTTATGAAGCCATTAAATGTGCTATTGAATCGCCACTACTAGACAACATGTCAATTAACGGAGCGATGGGTGTTTTAGTCCACTTTAACATGCATCCTGATTTTCCTATGATGGAACTATCAGAAGCTATGGACGTGGTTCATGAAAGTGCTGATGAAGAGGCAGAAGTTATCTTTGGAACTTCTACTGATGAGAGTTTAGCTATTGATTATATTCGTATTACTTTAGTAGCAACTGGTTTTGAAAAAGCACTTAACCCTGGTGCTAATAACTCAGAATTCGAAAGCGATAAACCCGTAGTGCCACGTACAATTGTCCGTCCGCAACTTGTTGTTAATGGCGATATCAATGAAGACTTTTTAGACGTACCAACCTACATGCGTCAACAAAAAGATTAAGACTTTTTACTAGGTAAAAATCCACCTAGTCCCCTTATCTATGGCAAGTTCATACGAAAAAATCATTAAGGCCAAAACACTCCTTGGTCTTAGAGATAGTGCCTCGCTCCCTGAAATAAAATCACGTTATCGCACCCTCATGCAAAAATGGCATCCTGACCGCAATATTGCAGATCCAGATACTGCCACTAAAATGAGTGCGCAAATCAATGCTGCCTATGCGCTTATTTTAGAGTATTGTAATAACTATGAATATCGTTTTGATGAGGAGTTTTTAGAGTCTCAAACGCTTACACCACAAGAGTGGTGGACTAAAAAATTTGGGCCAAGCTAAGAGAGACCTTCTTGATTCACCTACACTATTTCAGAGTAAAAAACTAAAAAAACATCCAAATTAAAAAAATGCAACCCAAAACTAAATTAACATAGCTCACACCCTCTTCAAACAAAAAGAGTAATCCCTTTAAGTAATACTCACTAAAGATACTTATATCTTGATTTAGTAGTGACGTTCTCGCATACGTTACAATTTCATTACCGTAAGCTAATGCAATAAGTTCTGGTAAAATAATAAGTATAAACACCCCTAAAAAACCCAAAATATTCCGTTCAGGTTTCATCTGTTTAAGAGCTACTTTCACTTTGGGGTTCTGAATTGCTTGTTTAAATTTTTGTTTCACGCGCTAATACTCTCCTAAAAACTCTTGCACAGCTCGATGAGAAGACGCTTTAAAATGCGTAGCATCTCCAGCTTCAACAATCACACCCTCATGCAACATTAAGAAGTAATCCCCTGCTTTAAAAGCCTCTTTAATATCATGAGATATAAGTACCGAGGTTACCCCTAAGTTTTGCTGCACATCCACAATCATTTTCGTAATAAAATCACTGCTAATAGGGTCTAATCCTGACGTTGGTTCATCATAGAGAATTGCTTCTGGTTCAAGAGCTAAGGTCCTTGCTAGACCAACTCGTTTACGCATACCACCACTTAGTTCATCAGGAAAAAGTGGGGAAACAACCTCCGTATCTAACCCGACCATTGTTAACTTCGCTTCAACAATCCTTTTAATTTTTTCTTGACTGAGGTTTTGATGTTCACGCACGCCAAAAGCAACATTATCAAAAACATTCATACTATCAAACAAGGCTCCATGTTGGAATAAAAAGCCAACCTTTTTTCGTATCGCTAATAAACTCTCTTCATCACTCACATCAAGTTTTTTATCATTGATATAGATACTACCACTATCCGGTGTTAACAGACCTACTATATGTTTGATAATAGTAGATTTACCACCACCAGAGACACCTAGTATTACTGTCGTTTTTCCCTTTGGTAAATCAAAGTTTATCCCTTTAAGTATGGCACGTTTGCCAAAACTTTTGTAGATATTCTCAAAACGTATCACAAGACTACTTTACTCTTAAAAGCATAATACGGCGCACAAAAAGTACCCCTAACGCTACAGCTAAGATCTTAAAGTCAATTTCACTTGCCATGTGTAAGGCAGCAAAGGAGTCACTCTGAGTTGCTTGAACACCCAGTGCTTGCATTGCCAGAATTTTTGGAGAATAGACCGCTGCAAAAAGGAGTAAGGTAAATAAAACAATAAAACTACTGATCATCGCAACCTTATCACGGCGTTGTGCACGATACTGCAACACTTCATAAACAACAACAGCAATAGCACTAAAGTAAGCCCAGTATGAAAAACGATGAAAAATTTCACCCATAACAATACCAGCATTGTAGTGGTCAAGTGGTTGAAAAAGTAGTAATTCTGTATGAAACACAACCGGTGCTACAATAATACCTAACACAAGAACTGCACCTAAGGTCGTCCCTAAAACTAGTAAATAACCAAAATCTTTTATTAATTTATTTATATCATAATGTCGTTGCATCATCTCTCCTTTAAGAGTATCTTAGAACAAAACCGCGGTCAAATCCCGCTAAGTCTTTATAAAAATTAAGTGTCAAATACCCGATATTTTCCATATAGTTTAAAACCTTATCTTTTTGGTCATATCCCATTTCACAAACAAATAGAGGAATATTTCGTTTCTCTTGTAAATCAAGCAATTGCTGAATAATTTCATCTCCAATACTACCACCAAAAAGTGCTAAAGAAGGTTCATAATCCAAATTAGCTTCTAAATCTGCATCTAAGGCAATATAAGGGGGATTAGAGACTAAAACATCAATGGACTCATCCACCACATCCAAAAGTGAACCTAAACGCAATTCAATCCGATTTTCAAGTCCAAACTTTTGAATATTTTTTCGTGCTACTTTTAAGGCATCTTCGGAGATATCTACCGCAATAATCTTAGCTTTTAGAAGGTGTTGCGCAAGAATAGTTGAGATAATACCACTCCCAACACCTACTTCAACAATGGTTAGTTCCTCGTCTCTTGAAACATTTGCAAGCACTTCATCAATCAAAAGTTCCGTTTCAGGACGTGGGATTAAAGCACCCGGTTCGATATGAAAGCTTTGCGAGTAGAAGCTTACTTCTTGAGTAATGTATTCCATCGGCTCATTTTCACTACGGCGAATCGTCCACGCATAAAGTTGTGTAGTATCTGCTTCTAAGAGATCATTTTGATGGGTCATAATATAAAGTGCATCAAACCCAAGTGCTGCCATCATCAAAAGCTCTGCTTCGCGACGAGGACGCTCGGCTACATCGCGAAGCATCTCACTCATCTCTGAAAGGTGGTCTCGTATTAATCGATATTGGGGCATGTTCCCTCTAATCCGCTATCGTCCATGTTGATATCAACACCTAAAACACGCAAACGCTCAAGTACAGGAGGATGGGTATAGTAAAAAAAGATATACAGAGGATGCGATAAAGGAAAGCTTTTGTTTTCACTTACCAGTTTTTTGAGCGCACTGGCTAAATTTTCCTTACCACCAAGCTCAGACCCTGTTTCATCGGCTGCATACTCATTATGACGGCTTACAACACCCATTAATGGCATCATGATAAAACTGAGTATCGGCATAAACATCATCAGTAAAATAATTGCTATATAGGGCTGTTCACTGATACCAAGTTCAAGATAAAAGTCTTCAGGAATATTTCCAAAAAGTGCAAACATACCAAAAAGCATAGCACCGACCATAGCAATATTTTTATAGATATCACCATGTGCAAAATGCCCAAGTTCATGACCTAAAACTGCCAAAAGTTCTTTATGCGAAAGCTTTTCTAAAAGCGTGTCAAAAAGCACAACACGTTTTGACTTCCCTAAACCACCAAAATAAGCATTTAGGCGAGCGTCACGTTTTGATGCATCAGAGATATAAACTCCCGAACTCACAAAGCCTGTAGCATCCATAAGTTCTGAGATTTTAGCATTAAGCTCTTCATCATCAAGTGGTTTAATTTTATCAAAGAAAAGTGCGCGAACTGTTGGAAAAAGCATATTTATTAAGATAACAACACCAAAAATAAAACTAAAGCTCCATAACCACCACATTTGAGTGGAAACAATAATCACATAGACCACCCAAATCACTACACCACCAATACTAAGACCTAAGGCAGAAGCGATTAAAGTATCTTTGATATAGAGTCCCACACTCGAGCGGTTAAATCCAAACTTCGCATCAAGGGAAAACTTTTCATACCACTCAAGAGGCATTGTGATAATGGCATTTATTACAACAAAACCTAAAACAAGCACTACGGTTTTCACTGCTTCACTTTCAAATGTTGCAACACTATCAAGCCACATTAAACCACCACCAATCCAAGCTATAAAAACAAGGTACTCCACTAAAGTACTTGCCATATTCATACGCTCTTTGGCAACCGCATAATTACCCGCTTTTAAATACGCGGCACTGTCCATCAAATGAGGGGTCTTTACCTTTACTTGATTAATGTAACCTATCTGCATCACACTCACATAAATTTTAGTAAGTACATAAAAAGTATACAGTCCAACAAGAGTTGAAATCATAAAAAAACCTTTAATTTAAGAAACATATAGCAATGCTTTCACTTTAGTAAGCAGCAATACTTGCTTCTTTATTTCTGTGCGTATTGTAGCATTTGATTACCAACAGACCTTAGTTGTTATAGGGAACTTTTCCTATTTTTTCGCTGGGGGCTAAGGTATCACTAACATCACCAAAATAAAACTTTGCTGCAACAAAAAGTGAACCAATAATAAGCCCTGCTAAAATCACAGCCCAAACAACACGACGTTTTTCACCTTTAAGTGAATCATAATCACTCATATCTCTTAATGTAGGTTCTGACATAATCTATCCTTAAAATTTTCATCATTATAGGGACTTTGTGTTATGACACCGTTAATGACAAAATCTAACATGACGATTTAAGTCTACTTTTTGGATATTTTAAGCGTCATTTTTAAATTACGTCACTAGATACATATTTTTAGATGGAAGTAAGCCTTCTTTGAGGGCAACTGTTTTATACTCTTTTTATGAACAATGAAATTATAGAACCCATTCAAGAGGTCCCTACACTTAAAACATCTCTATGTAAAACCTATGCGCTAATACTCTATCTTTGTATACGTTACATCAGCATTGTTATTGCACTATACATTTGGTATCAATACCACTTATTTTATGCTTTTGGTGCACTTTTTATGGGGTTTTTAATCATGGGAATACTCAAAGCAAAAATGCGAGATAGTGCCATTCCCCAAAAACAGCACGAGCGAAACTATACGGATAAAGAGTTAGCAATTTGGTTTATGTATAAAGAGGTTTGTTGGCGGATATCGTAATCACTTTTATTAACGACAAGAGTCATGAAAACAGTGTGATGTACTTAAATATGCAAAGTGTACATTTTTAAAATGAAGTACGGTCAATAATATCTGCCGTTTCGCTTCCCTTTTCGGTTTTATATTTGGTATAAGTAAGGTCTGACATATACTCATTATATTGGTCAATTTGAAAACGTTGATACTCTACGACCGTAATATCATTGAAGGTATACATCACCATATCTTTAGCACTACTCATAGCTACTTCATTTTGAATAACCAGATAAATTTTACGTCCACCACGTGTTTTAATCGATATCTTTGAGCGGGTTTCTTCTTTTGTTGAGGCAAAGTCATCAAGATGTTCAATAAAGTCATTGTTATCTTTGAACATCTGATCTACTGACATTTTCTGGTTTAAAAAATCACGTAAATTCAGTTCATTATTGATAAGAACTTTTAACTCTTCTGCTTCAAAGAGGTTTTTAAAAGCACTGTTAACAAAGACTATAGAGCTTCCCTTATATAAAATTACAGGGTTGGGAGAGATGTTTGTAATTTGGGCAAGTACTTTTTCATTGGAGCGTGATATCGTTTCATCAATCTCTTTTTGACGATACTCATCTGCAAGTTTTTTATCTACAATACGCTTAACCACATTATATAAAGTATCAATAAGACGTGGCATTTTAATTGGTTTTAAGATGTAGTAGTTAATACCAATGGAGATAGCATCTAAAAGATAGTCTGTATTAGAGTAAGCAGATACCACAACGATAGGTACTTCATCATTTATTTTTTTAATATGACGACTCATAGTAAGCCCATCCATATTTGGCATCTCAATGTCTGTAATTAACAGATCATACGTTTTTTCTATAAAAGAGTCGAGCCCTATCTGTCCATCAGGAGCGACATCAACGCTTTTAAAGATACGTTCTAATATTTTTTTAGTTTCATTTTGAAGGGTCTGGTCATCTTCAATGTACAAGACATCAAGATCTTTACCTAATTCCATTAATGAATGTAAATGTTCCATTAAAACCCTTTATTGCATCACGCTAATTATATTAGCAGAAATTATATCACAATTTTTTTGCTATAACTTGACAATCTTTGCACCAAAACCACCAAAATGAGGTGGTGCATCTTCAAAACCTTGAACACTTGGATGTGCTATTAGAAAATTCTTGACGGCATAAGAGAGTTTTCCGGTTCCGATACCATGATAGATGATCACTTCATCCCATCCTGCTATTAAAGCATCAGATAAAAAGACATCCATTTTTTCCATAGCTTCTTCTGCACGAAGTCCATGTAAATCAAGTTTTAGTCCTGAACGTTTCTCTGTTTGTACTTTGACCTGGGTCTTTGGTCTTGCTACTTTTTCATTACCCGAAAAAGTCAAATCACGTTTTTTGACACGCATTCGCATTCCCTCTACCTCTATCGTCGCTTGATTGCCTTTGATAGAGAGAATATGCCCACGACCACGGCGATACTTCACTCTATCACCCACATGAAGTTCAGGAACAACAGGTACATCAGGTTTTTTGACCTCTTGAGGAAGCTCTTTGTTTGCCGCATTCATTTGTCGATGTATCGCAGCGCTGTCTTCACCTTTAGCCGCTTTTTTAGCTAAGTTAATAGCTTCTTGATACCGAGATTTTAGTGTTCTTTTTTCGTTTTCTACTGCATTTTCTAAAGCATCTTTTGCTTCTACTAACTCACGTTCACGTGCTTTAACTTTTTCTAAGCGTGCATCAAGTTCACTATTTTTACGTTTGAGATCGCGTTCGAGTTGTGAGCCTCTTTCAATAAGTTGATTTAGCTTCTCATGGTTTTCACCATAAACAACCTTCGCATTATCTACAATTTTAGTGGCAATACCATAGCGCAAAGCCGTTTCAAAAGCATAAGACTTTCCAATAATTCCTTGTAAAAACTCATAAGTAGGAAGACGTCGCTCTTCATCATATACCGCAGCCATCAACTCCACATCATCACGGTCAGCCATCAGTGCAGCAAGACGTTTATGGTGCGTTGTTACTACAATCTTTTGACCTCTACTAATCAGATCATCTAAAATACCCTTAAAAAGTGCCGCTGCTTCATCCGAGTCTGTTCCCAGTTCAATCTCATCCACACCCACAAGTGCTGACTTATGGCTAAAGAGTTTTGAAAACTGCACCATACGACCTGCAAAGGTTGAGATGTCATTTTTAACATTTTGAGGATCATCAATTACCGCTTCAAAACGTTTAAAACTACCAATATGGGACTTAGAAACATTAATTTTCATAGGAATAATATACTTTGCCATAAATGCCGTCGCTAAAATCGATTTTAATAACATCGTTTTACCTCCAGCATTCACACCTGTAATCATCAATACATTCGCTGAGAAGTCAACACTGATTGGTTTTGGCTTATGCAGTGCAGGATGTTCAAAACCTTCAATAATAATTTTGTCATCTTTTTGCGCTTGTAACATCTGGTAATTTTTAGCCCGAGCAAACATTACCCGTGCTTGATAGTGGTCAAAGCGATTAAACTCTTTATCAATAAAACCGATAAAAGGAAGCATCTCACGAAGTGCTAATGAAAATGTTTTAGCATACTCATAAAAACGCGCCTCTTTTTCTTGGTTAATAGCACGTATCTGTTCGCGTGACTTCATCAAGATATCGGGAGCAACATAGAAAAAACCTGCTGTTGTACGTCCCATAATCGCGCCTTTTAAGACATGATTAAACCCACCTCTTACCAACACCGTCTCTTCCTCATTAACATAATGAATTTGAGTATCTACTAAATATGAACTCAGTTTTGATGAAAAAAGAAGTCGTTTTAACGAACTGTTCATATCAGATTTTATTTGTGTTACACGGCTACTTAAACGGGTTAACTCTTCATCAAGTGACTCATTAAAAAGTCCTTCAACGTCAAAGTATTTATCCACTTCATCAAAGTTTTCAGGGGTCTGGATTTTCTGCATCCATTCACCTACAATACCTTCAAACTCACTGTTTTTAAGCTGACGAAAGTAACGTACTGCTTTTATCACTTCATAAACCTGTTCAAAACGTAAAACGCCCTGCTTTTTAAGATAGTTTTGAATGGACACAAAGGGTTCTATTTTTGGTGGTGACTTAAAAGAGAGTTTATCCAGAGCTTGAATATATCTAAAGTGACGATCTTGGTCACCTTCAATATAGAGTTCTTGATCACGTGAAAAGAAGTTGTGGAGATGTTGAATATGTGCTGTTAAATCCAATTGGTGCAACAGCGTACTAAAGTGGTTTACTGACATTCTCTCGCATTAATCATCTGTTTGTAGTTAGGGGTATCTTTGCGACCTAAAAAGGTATGTGTTCCCACACTAAATGAGAAGTTTGTTTTATTAACATCAATGCCATTACAGTGAACCGTTTTATCTTGAGCATACTGGAGTTCTACTGCTGCAATTTGTTGTCGTTCATTCTCATTCATCATATTATAACCATAAGCACTACCAATTATCAGTACAAGTACTGCGGTCACCATTGCTTTTTGTTTGTGTGAAAGTTCTGTAAAGTAGTGTAATGCTATAAAAAATAGCAGTGCAATTACAAGTCCTGCAATATAAGCCACTAAGCAGTTCCTCGCATCTGATAGGTAATATCACCGGCTCCAAAACCAACAATAAGACCTTTATCTAAAGTTTTAATGACCTTATTACCTTTTACAATATCAATATGGTTGTTTGAACGTTTTAGACGGTCTGCCATCAAGAGGTTATAACGTGCAAAATCTTTTTCAAAATTAATTTCACGCATGGTCTCACCTGCTGACCATACGGGTAGGATAATCAACTCAGCTGTCCCTTCAAAACATTTAATAAACTCATCTAAGTTATCAATAGTACGAGAGTATTTATGGGGTTGCCAAATTGCTGTAATTTTTTCAAAACCTTTAAGTTTTGCATAGGCTTTTACCGATTGAAGTGTCGCTTTAATCTCAGTAGGATGATGACCATAATCATCAATCATAATCGCCTCAGACTCTTTTGAGATAATATCAAAACGTTTTTTGATACCTTTGAACTTAAGTAAATTGGTACGGATATCTTCAATACTCATTGTCTCTTTAGCTGCTAAAATTGCTAAAGAAGCATCAAGTGCGATATGCTCACCCACACCCCAAACATCAAAAACACCTAAGTCATTAAGTTCAAAACGCGTATGTGGCTCATCATCAATTAAAATGTACTCGATACTTTTGATATCTTTACTAGGATAAAGACGAATAGCATCACCCTCAATAGTACTTAAAAACTCATCTTCAGCATTAATAACACGCAGACTTGCCTTGGCAAGGTATTGACGGTATGAGTCATAAAATAGCTCATAGTTGTAGTCATAATATTCCATATGTTCAGGTTCTGCATTAGTGACAATGGCGCAGTAAGGGTTGGCATTTAAAAAGCTACCATCACTCTCATCTGCTTCAAACAACATAACATCAGAGTCTGCATCAAAACGTACATTTGAGCCAAAGTCTTTAGACTCCGCACCAATAACAGCAGATCCTGCCATAACAGAAGCTAAAATCGCGGTAGTTGTACTTTTGCCATGCGCACCACAAACACCATAAACTGTTCTATCAGCTAGAATTTGAATCAATGCTTCACGACGTGCTAGAACTTCGATATTTTTGGCTTTAGCTGCCACTACCTCAACATTATCAGGACGGATAATAGCGGAGTGAATGACCAAGTCTGGTGACGTAATTGCATCAGCAGTGTGAGGAACAGAAACTGTTATCCCCATATCACGTAGACCTGCAGTGATCAAGGTCTCACTTAAGTCAGAACCGGTTACTTTATGACCTTTAAAATGCATGTATTTCGCAAGACCTGAAATCCCGATACCACCAATACCAATGAAATGAATGTGCATGTTATTCTCCACCAACTTATTTCACCTTCTCTAGCAACTTCTGTGCCGACTTATTAAAAGCACTTATATAAAAAGTACCCTTTATTTGGGTCTGATCTACATCTGCAATCTTCTCTATAAAATCGTCAAGTGAGAGTTTTGCTTTAATAGCTTTTTGGTGCATACTCATACTCGACATAAACGTCGTATCTGTAGTTAGTCCACCAAGCACTTCAAAAAGTGCTGCAGCATCTTCAGGTTTACCTGCACTGTAATGCTCAATAGCATACTCATAAAGTGCACGAAGTGTTGCATAGTCTTGAACCTCTTCAATGTTCATCTTACGAGGTGCTTCAAGTGCATCCGTTAAGTTTTCAAGTGCCAACTCTAAGATATTGGCATAGTAAGCGATAAGAGTCTCTTCATCAAAGAGCTCGTGAGCTTGTTGTTCTAACACATACAGGGATGCAATATCACCTTCATGTTGCGCTTTTAATACTTTCTCTTTTAACTTATCCATTGAGGCACTCCTTAATACGCATTAGCGCTTCTTTTGTTCGTGTTTCATTTTCTACTAGGGCAATACGTACGTATCCCTTACCCGGATTTTCACCCTTAACATCATCACGTGCCAAATACTCACCCGGAAGTACTTTAACGTGATAGAGTTTATAAAGTTTTTGTGTGAAAGTAATGGCATCATCTACTTTTAACCAAATGTAGAATGTTGCTTCAGGTATTGGTGTTCGTAAAATCTCTTCTGCCAACTCAAAATTGCGTTTATATACAGCGCGCGAGATTTCAACATGAGCTTCATCGTTCCAAGCTGCAGCAGCTGCTACTTGAAGTGGTAGAGGTGAAGCACAGCCCACATAAGTACGATACGAAGCATATCCTGACAAAATCGTAGCATCACCCGCTATAAAACCTGACCGTAATCCCGGAGCAGAAGAGCGTTTTGAAATAGAGTTAATCACTAAAACATTTTTAAAATCTACATTTCCTACATGAAGTGAGGCTTCTAGAAGCGATGGTGGTGGCGTCTGCGTATAAATCTCAGAATAACACTCGTCATTCATCAATACAAAATCATGTTTGAGTGCAAGTTTTACCCAAACACCAAGTTCATCAAGACTTAAACATGATGCCGTTGGATTGGAGGGGAAATTTAAAATCACCAAGTCAGAATCGGCTAAAACAGCTTCATCAATTTCAGGCTTAAAATTGTTTACCTCATTGAGGTTTAAAAAGTGCATCTTTGCACGAGAAGCCGTTGCTGCCCCTTCGTAAATCTGATAAAAAGGATTGGTAAATGCCATAACTGGGTTTTCTACATCAAAAAGAAAATACTGTGGAAAGTTAAATAGCACTTCACGTGTACCAAATGAAGGAATAAGTTGACCGGCCTGTAACGTTACCTTAAAACGACGTGCCACAAAATTTGTCATGGCCTCTTTAAGATAGCTCTCACCTGCTGTTTTAGGATACTTCTTTAGTAAGTCACTGCTATTTTGAAGTGCCTCTTGAATAAAGTCTGGCGTCTCAAACTGTGGTTCACCAATAGTCAAAGGAATTAAATCCAAATCAGGGTTTGGCGTTATAGGTGCTAAAAGTGTATTTAACTTTTCAAAGGGATAGGGTTCAAACTGCATATTCACTCAATCTTTTTATTTATAATTTCGCGATTATACCCGTTTTTCACTTGGAAGGTTCTAACCTAATGCTATTACATCTATGAAACTCCTAATTATGAGACTTTTTCATACTACTTGAAAGTAAGTTCATTTATCAATATACATTAATTTTAGCTATACTAAACGCACCTATATTTATAAAGAAGTATTCATGCAACATTTCTCTTTTTACAATAAACTCTCAGATGAAGCAAAACAGCTTATTCAGGATAATGCCATGGAAGTGAACATGCCCAAGGGTATGGAACTCTTTTTTCAAGGTGATACGTGTAAAGACATCCTGTTTTTAACAGATGGATCCGTTAGAGTTTACCGACTGCATGAATCAGGACAAGAGATAACCCTCTACTTTCTTGAAGCAGGAGAACAGTGCAATGTTAATCTAAACTCAGCTTTTACGGATACACCAGCCGTAGGTACAGCTGTTTCGGTCAGTGAACTTAAAGGCTATATGCTTCCAGCTCACCTTGTTAAACAACTCTACACTACCGAACCTGCCTACCAACAGTTTGTATTTGAACTTTTTGCCCTACGCTTAGAGTCTATGGCAGGTCTAGTAGAAGATGTTCGCTTTAAAAAACTCGATCACCGTCTACTCGACTGGTTGCACGAACAAGATGAAAACCCGATTAGTACTACACATGAAAAAGTTGCCTCACATTTAGGGACCTCAAGAGAAGTTATTTCACGACTCTTAAAAGAGTTTGAACATAACGGTATTTTAAAACTACATCGTGGGAAAATTGAGGTTTTATAATGCGCTTAAAACTCATAGCCAGTACGATACTTATCCTGCTCATCATACTCTCAATGACACACTATAATGACCTCTATGTTAGTGAAATTCATGATGAAGCTTTAGCCCGAGCACTAGGTGCTTTTGGAATTGCTAAAGCACTTAATGGTCTTATTTCATTGATACAAGGTACTGAACTCTCTATTACTCCTGTCGGAATAGGCGTGAGTTTTAGCATTGGTCAGATTTTAGATCCTCTTAATGATTTGGTAGAACAGTTTTCATGGATTATGTTAGTAGCCTCCGTCTCACTTGGTATTCAAAAACTACTCTTAGTTTTCAGCACCAAACTATACATTCAAGTTCTTTTTTCCATTTTTGCCGGACTCACACTTCTTAGTTTATGGTATAAACCTTTTTATTCCAGAGTTTCCTTGATGTTGCTCTTTCGTCTTTTCTTGTTTTTTGCCCTACTCCGTTTTGCTATTATCGGTTTTGTTTATACCGAAACAATTATCTACAACCAATTGATGCAAACACCTTATGAAAAAGCAATGAG
>Ga0256826_1000020_pt1 | contig 67088 bp, 69 predicted proteins | sample CV79metaG_FD_185975 | JGI IMG/M metagenome (GOLD analysis project Ga0256826, IMG submission 185975) | Hydrothermal vent microbial communities from East Pacific Rise, Pacific Ocean - CV79 | ecosystem: Environmental > Aquatic > Marine > Hydrothermal vents | place: Pacific Ocean: East Pacific Rise...
ACCATTATATATGTCATGTATATGTCTTTTTGTGTTTTACCACTAAAAGCAGTATCTATAGCATGTAGATAATCTTCAATATTTATTTTTATTGTAGTTTTTTTCATAATATATCAACCTTTAACTGAGAGAAGTAAACTTTACTTTCATCATCATAAGAGATATCTTTGAGTTTAAAATTAAACTCTTTTTCATGTGTTTTAGTCAAGTACTGTACTAGTTTTGTAATCTTTCTATCTTTAGATGAGACTAGATCTAAATCAAAAGTTTTACTAGAATTAGTTTCTTGGTAAGATAAAGATTCCATTTTTACACCAAATTTATTTAAATCTTTTGTAAGTGATGCTAGCAGTTTAGCTTTCATAGGGTAGTTAATTTTTACATCATGTATCTTTATTAATGTGTTTTTCTTATTCATATATTCATCTTTTTCAATATTGAGAAGAGCGATAGATTTTGATTTATCTGCTTGTTTATTTTTAATAGTAGATTCTCGAGTTATCTTGATATTGTGAATTTCTTTATAGTCTTGTTGCAAAATATCTTGCTGTAAACCTTGTGCATATGAAAGAACCCAGTATGTTACTGGATAGATAAATGCTAGAACAAAAGAAGCAGCTGCAAGCATAATTATTTTACCACTCTCTCTCTTTGCAAAAGCTGGTGGTCTATGATTTACACTAAAGTTACATTCGTATCTTTCATCTTGACTAATCGTTGTATATATTTGCATGAGTGCATGAAGTTGGTCTGTATAATTTGTATTTTCATATCCATAGTCAAAATCAAATTCACTTGCTTTAATATTAAGCTCAACTTCAAGCATTTCATCTAGTTTTGTAACTGTTTGAAGTTGAGAACCTATATATACATGTTCAAATTTTTCGATTTCAAAAGCACGTTTGGCATAAGTTAATATATCATTAATATTCGCAAAAAGTTCTTTATAAAGTTTAATAAAATACTCTTTATATTCACTATCTGTCTCTTTTAGACTTACTGTTGAATAAAAATCAATAAATGAATTGTAATCAATTCTTTCACCATAGAGTTCACAAAATCTTTCATGCATTTCAATAAGGGAATATTTTATGGACTTTGTATAGATAAACTCTTTATTTCCGTAAATTGTTACAAATGCATCATTTTCTTGAAAGTATACAAAACAGTGAATTGCACTGCTATCTATAATTTCTTTTGAATAGATAGATTTTAAAAGAAGTGGAGCTGGAATTGTTACATCAATATACTTTATGTTTTCAATGACATTTACAAAAGTTTGTGTAATCTCTAATGGATCAACAATAAAAACATGAAAGTGCCTGTTCTCTTCATCAAGATTATTAAAAGTTTCTATATACTGTATCTGATACTCTACAGCATTATCAAGTGCTAACTCATCGTATGCTTTTGAGTTAATTGCATCATATAAATCTTCATCTGGAATATTTTTACTAATTTCAATTTGTGCATTGATAAATTCTTTAGTATTTAGATATGAAATTGCAAACTGATCTTTAGAAAATTCAGGACTGTCTGCATTACTTAAGAAACTAGAAACGCCATTAACATATGTTTCTTTGTATGGATTAACTGATAATACACTTGAAAAAGAGTGTTGGTCTGATTTACTCATTTATTATAATCCTATTTAAAATGAACCATATACATGGAACAAAATTCATCTTTTTTATAAAACTCAACTCTGTAAATCTTATTTTTTTTATCAACTGAATAATTTTTATTTAAATTATTTAAAGAAATTCTGATTTCACTTTCATCCATTTTTCTTATAGGTTGATAACCAATAATATTTACACGTTGATCTTTATTTTTAATAACTTTAAAATCGGCATCTACATAAAAATCTGAAGCTGCTTTGAAAAGTTTCTTTTTATTGTCAACAATAAACTTCATGTTTTGAGAACAATTTTGAGCTAGTCTAAAATATTGTGGCTTTAAAGTTGTTATCCTTTTATTACCAATACTTATAACGTAATTACCTCTAATTTTTTTAAAATCTCCCAACGGATGGGAAAACTTAAATATATTACCCGTTGATTTTATCGGAATATAGCTTAAAGATTTTTTGATATCACATAAATTTAATAAAATATTATTATTTATAGATAAAGTACCATAATTGTGAATGATTACTTTAAGATTTTTTTCATTTAAATCAAAGTCTCGCTCATATTTTATACCCATAATCTTCATATACTCTTCTATCGCTAATAGTTGGTAGAAGACTTTTTGTGTTAAGTTAGAGAGGTTTTTACTTGTCTCAATTGCAAATGCAGGTTTATTATTTGTTACAGCAAAGTATGTTAGCGAAAGTTGCATTGCTTCGTCATCGTATTTGGTATTTGTATTTTTAACATCAAAACTATGATGTTTTTTCAGTAGCTTTTTGTTGATACTATTTTTTACACTTATTGCTATATCATTTAAGCTACCAAAAGGTTGGGATGTTTTTAAATCACATTGATCAATTACACAAGTTTGTCCCCAGGCATTTGGATTAAATATACTACCTTGATGCTTTTTTCTATAAAATCCATGACCATCATGTAGATTCAAGACTAATGAGACATTTTTAGAAAGAATTACCTTTTTAATTTCTTCTAAAATTTGTTTGTCTCCATCGCTATGTTTAATATGAGAAAATTTTCTATTCATATCTCCATTTACACCACGTTTATTTTTTCTAATACTTTCTTTGTTTAAGTTTGGAACTATCCATAAGTTTTTAGAAGTTATATTATAGTTTGTCGCTAAAATACTGGCTGCAAAATAACCACCGGGTTCATTACCATGGATGCCTGCAATAACAAGTAGGGTTGTATTTGAATCCTTATTTCCTTTTTTTATAAGTTGAATATTCGCATGTAGTAATGTGACACTAAAAAAGAAAATTGTAAATAAGAGTTTCATTTACTTCTCAGTTATAATTCGTAGATGAGAGTTTTTTAGTTTAACAATAAGAATTTTCTCACCATTAAAAGCGAAACTGTTAGACTTGTATATTTCATTAAAGGTGATTTTGTAAGTATCGTCTTTTCCTGGATATGGAATAACATTTATATCTGTAAATATTATTGTTTTAGATTCATTCTTATTAAAAACTCTTCTTTTATATGTTTGAAAACTATCTAAATTGAGACCATCATTTCTTTTAAATGAAGAGGCATAAAAGTTTAGGTATTCTTCAGTGTTATTATATAACCAAGCATATCTCCATTTATAAAGTTGGGACAATATATTTACTAAAGATTCTTTTGAAATAGGTTTAGTTTTTAAAGTTTCATTAATTATTAAGACAGTTTCTTTAATATCTATATTTTTATCTAGACATTTTATATTTGCATTGTTAATTGCAATGCAACCTTTAGTAAAACTATCTCTTTCCTGTTTTGTTGGTAAACCATGTATCCAGATTCCTGAGCCATCTTTACCTCGGTACTTATCATAAATATTAGGGTACGATGTGACAAATGCCATTGGACCATAAAATGAGTCTACTTTTGAGAGTTTTTTTGTAAGAGTATATATCCCAACTGGTGTTTTAAGATCACCTTCTTTAATTTTATCACCCTTGATCTTACCTGTAAATGCAGAATAGTCTTTTGTTAAAGAGTACGAATCTTCTTTGTTTTTCATATAAAGAGAGAGAGTTGATTTTGATTTATCACAGATTAAAATATTTGTGTATGTCTCTAAGTATCCAAATTTTGTGTCAATATCTTGAAGATATTCTTTCCAGTATGATTGTTTAGACAAGTCTAAATCCATCTGTCTTTCAAGGTTTTGAATACCATGTTGTCTATATTGAGTCAAAGCACTCGCAAATAGTGAACTTGAGACACTAATAAAAAGAAGTACTGTGAAAACAGTATTTCTATTTTGCATTGTCATAGCCTATCTCTTTTAAAAAGTTAACATCTTTAGTCCAGCCTTTTTTAACTGTAACCTGTAGGTTTAAGTAAGCTTTTTTAGTACTTAGTCTCTCTATCTTTTCACGAGCGGATTTACCGATACGTTTAATACAGTCTCCACCTTTACCAATGATAATTCCTTTTTGAGACTCTTTTTCAATAATAATCATTGCATTGATAATGTCAACATGATCTTCTTCATCAATACTCTCAATAATTACATCAGACTCGTAAGGGACTTCGTCACTAACATTTTCAAAAATACCTTCACGAATAAAACCGGCATATATATCACGTACTAGTTCACTAGTTAAATCTTCAGGATCAAAAAGAAAAGGAGATTCTGGTAAGTTTTTACATATAGTTCTAAGTAGGTCCTCATGTCCAACTTTTTTAGGAATAGCAACTGGGATTAGTGCTTCAAAATGCTCTCCAAATTTATTATATGATGCTATCGTTTTAAATAGTTTTTCTTGTTTTACCTGGTCGATTTTACTAATTACAATAATATGTTTAATATTCTTTTTATTTAGTTTTAAAAATTTTTCATAATGCTCAACACTGTCAGTAACTGGAGCTAGGTATATGATAAGGTCACAGTCACCCATAGCTTTAAGTGCTTCATCCATCATAAATTGATTGAGAACTTTTTCTCTTTCATGTAACCCTGGTGTGTCAACAAAAATAATCTGTGTATCTTCAACCATAACAATGGCATTTGAACGACGTCTAGTTGCATTGGCTTTTTGGCTTACCATAGCGATTTTCTCACCAAGAAGTGAATTCATTAGTGTACTTTTACCTGCATTTGGACGACCTATTAAAGAAACGAAACCAGCTTTTGTCATATTTATTACCTTGTTATGTATTTGATACAAGTATGTTAAGTACTTGTTTTATTCGCCTTAGCGGGCGCCAGCGGAGTAAAGGGGCTTGTTCCTTTACAGGACTATAGTATATATCTAGAGAGGTCATCATCTTCGACAACTTCATCAAGTTTAGAGTGAACTAACTCTTTAGTAATGATAAACTCTTTTCCATCATACTCATTAGCATCATAGCTTATCTCTTCTAGTATATTTTCAAGAACAGTATGCAGTCTACGTGCACCGATATCTTCAGTGTTTTCATTCGCACGGTGTGCAAGTTTTGCAATAGCTTTCACTGCATCATCATCAAAACTAAGAGTCATGCCCTCAACACCAAGAAGTGCTATATACTGTTTTAGTAATGAGTTTTGTGTTTGAGTTAAAATTTTATAGAGAGTGTCTTCGGTTAAAGACTCTAGTTCTACACGCAGTGGAAAACGCCCTTGGAGTTCAGGAATCAAATCACTTGGTTTACTGACATGAAATGCACCAGCTGCAATGAAAAGTATATGGTCAGTTTGAATAGTTCCATATTTTGTTGAAACGCTAGAACCTTCAACTATTGGAAGTAGGTCTCTTTGAACACCTTCTTTTGATGGATCGTTTCTTCCCGCAGATTTTTCACTTAGGGCAATTTTATCGATTTCATCGAGAAAAATGATACCACCATTCTCAGCACGACGAAGTGCCTCAGCATTTACACTAGCAGTATCTAGTAGTTTATGGCTTGCTTCTTGACGAAGGAGAGATTTTGCATCTTTTACAGTTACCTCTTTTGTATTGTCCTCTTTGTTGATACTTGCAAATACCTTAGAAAATGACTCTTGAACTTTAGCCATTTCAGGAGGAAGTCCACTATCATCAAACTCAATGTTTAACTTTGCAAGGTCAAGAGTAATGATTTTATCATCCATTTCTCCAGAATCAACACGCTTTTCCATCGCTTGGAGTAGTATGTTGTAATCATCTTTTTTAGATTCACTTACTGACTCAGGAAGGGGAGGGAGAAGTTTTTCTACTATCTTGTTAAGAACATAGTTGTCAATCTTATCTCTATTAGCCTCTTCTTGTTCTGTTTTTACGATACTGATAGAGTTTACAACTAGATCTCTTATCATAGACTCAACATCACGACCTACAAAACCAACTTCAGTATATTTACTAGCTTCAACTTTTATGAAAGGAACAGACATCATTTTTGCTAAACGTCGAGATATCTCCGTTTTTCCAACACCAGTCGAACCTATCATCAAAATATTTTTAGGCATTATTTCATTTTGAAGTTCTATGTTTAACTGCATACGACGGTAACGTGTACGAAGAGCAAGAGCAATCGTTTTTTTAGCAGCATTTTGACCAATCACATAGTCATCTAAATAGGCGACTATCTCTTTTGGAGTCATATTCATTATTTACTCTCCTCTAAAACAAGAGTTTTGATATTGTGATTTGTGTAGATACAAAGATCAGCAGCAACACCTAAAGACTCTTTTACTAAAGTTTCTTCATCTAGTGAAGTGTGTTTTTTAAGAGCACGAGCAGCAGAAATGGCATAGTTTCCACCACTTCCTATAGCTGCTATCTCTCCATCTTCGGGTTCCACTACATCACCATTTCCAGTGAGAATAAAGATATGTTCATTATTTAAAACAATCATCATAGCTTCTAAACGTCGAAGAACTTTATCTTTTCTCCAAGCCTTAGAAAATTCGACAACAGACTTAAGTAAGTCTCCTTTTTTATTTTCTAAGAACTCTTCAAACATATCAAAAAGATTGAAAGCATCAGCAGTACTTCCGGCAAAACCTGCAAGGATTTTACCATGATGAAGTGAACGAATTTTTGTTGCATTGCCCTTTAAAACACTATCTCCAAATGTGACTTGACCATCACCACCGATAACGGCTTTTTTTTCACCTTTGTAGGCTAGTATAGTAGTAGCATCAAACATTATTCGCCCTGTATATCCACATGAAGTACAGCATGCAGTCCGTGCCCTAGTTTAAGGTCAAGTTCATGCTCACCAACAGTTTTAATAGAAACTTTGTCAGTAATATGTTTTTTGTCTATTTCGATGTTATGCTGATCTTTAAGAGCATGAGCAACTTCATCTTTAGTTACACCACCAAAAAGATGACCATTGTCACCTAGCTTTTTACTGATGATAATTTCACATTTATCAAGTTTGACAGCCATTTCTTTAAGTACAGCTACCTCTTTTTCTAAGTTTTCTGCAACGATTAACTCATCTTGTGCATGCTGTGCTAAAATCTCAGGAGTTGCATGACGAGCAAAACCTTTTCCAATTAAAAAGTTTTTACCGTAACCATCTTTAACATCTTTAACTTCACCTCTTTTACCAAGGCTTTTTACATCTTTTATTAAAAGTACTTTCATGAAATTTATCCTCTATCTTTATCGCCACTGTAAGCAACGATACCATTTGTTAAGTTTCCGATTTTCGTATAACCATTGTCTGTTAAAATTCTAGCAACATGTGCAGAACGACTTCCAACATGGCAGTACATAATTAGGTTGTCATCTTTAGCGTAACCTTGTTCATCCCATGTTTGGAAGAAAGATGATGTTGGTACAAGTGCATCAGCACCTTTGATATGACCCATCTGCCACTCCATGTGCTCACGAACATCAACAAGTTTAAATCTTACCATACCAAGATCACGAGCCTCAAGAAGAGCCATCATCTCATCACTATCTAGTTCTGCTTTGTTTACAAGTATCTCACACTCTTCTTTTGTAAGACCACGTGAGTGAGTATGTGCTATTTCTTCCATACCTAATTCGATACGTTTAGCTGCTGCAAACTCTGGAGTACAGAAAATTCCACAGTGACAAGTACCAGTCTCAGGAATTTCTTTTTCAATTGCTGGTTCACAAGGACAAGTTCTATTATCAACAGACTGAGGTTTCCCATCTACTTCTTCAACCATAAAACATGGACAGAAAAGTTTGTTATACATCATCTTGTTACGAGCAAGACCCATTTGTACACCTTCGTTAACTTCTTCTTGGGGATTGTATTTCCAACCAAACTGTTTGATTACTTTATCTGTAAACTTAACTGTTTTTTCCATTCTTTCGATGAACTCTGGTGAATTCATATCTATTTTAATCATACTCATTATTTAGTTCCTCTTTTCTTTCCTGCAATTATTCTTCTAAGTGCATTTAGTCTAATAAAACCTTCTGCATCTTTTTGATTATAAACTTCATCTTCTTCAAATGTTGAGTGTTCTTCTGAGTAAAGAGACATATCAGACTCACGTCCAACAACTTCTACATTACCTTTGTAAAGTTTTAGTTTTACATTTCCTTGAACATATTTTTGAGTAGTGTCAATAGCAGCTTGCATCATTTCACGCTCTGGTGAGAACCAAAAACCGTTATAGATAAGTTCAGCATATTTTGCGATCATGCCATCTTTCATATGTGCTTCTTCACGGTCTAAACAAATAGACTCTATAGCACGGTGAGATTTAAGCATGATAGTTCCACCTGGCGTTTCATAACAACCACGAGCTTTCATACCAACAAATCTATTTTCAACGATGTCAAGTCTACCGATACCGTGTTTATTTCCATATTCATTAAGTGTTCTTAACATTGTAGCTGGAGATAACTCTTTACCATCAATAGAGATAGGGTCACCATTTTTATAGCCAATAGTAATATACTCAGCTTTATCTGGTGCATTCTCAGGGCTTGTTGTCCATAACCACATAGAATCTTCTGGCTCATTCATAGGGTTTTCTAAGTGAAGACCTTCATACGAGATGTGAAGTAGGTTAGCATCCATAGAGTATGGACTAACTGTTGGATTACCATCTTTATCAACATGCTTTTGATCGATGTTTATTCCATGCTCTCTTGCATATGCTAAAAGTTTTTCTCTTGAGTTTAAATCCCATTCTCTCCATGGTGCAATTACTGTGATATCTGGATTAAGACCAAGATAACCAAGCTCAAATCTAACTTGATCATTACCTTTTCCCGTTGCTCCGTGAGATACCGCATCTGCACCCATTTTAGCTGCGATTTCAATCTGTTTTTTAGCTATAAGTGGACGGGCAATAGATGTACCAAGAAGATACTCTCCCTCATAAATTGCATTTGCTCTAAACATAGGAAAAACATAATCTTTTACAAACTCTTCTTGAACATCAAGAATAAAGATATTTTCAGGTTTGATTCCGTTGTCAAGTGCTTTTTGACGAGCTGGTTCAACTTCTTCACCTTGACCAAGATCAGCTGTGAATGTGATAACTTCAGCTTTATACTCATCTTGTAACCATTTTAAAATAATACTAGTATCAAGTCCACCAGAATAGGCAAGGACTACTTTTTTAACGTCTTTTTTCATATGAAAAACCCTTTGTTAGAGAAATAATTATCGCGATTTTACAATAAAGTATATTAAGATATGGTTAGTCGGTATGATTATATTTTTTTGAGAGATTTAAGAGTATTTATAATAAAAAAGTTGAAAGTAAAGTTTGTATCAGATGCTATGTCAAAAGGATAATATTATCCTTTTGAGTCAAATAACATACCTGTAACTTCTTGCATTTTTGGTAAAAAGTCAGCTGCTTGTTCTGCTGGGAATCTTCTAATCATTTTACTTGTTTCAGATTCAATTACTGATACAAAAAATACATCTTGTGAATCTACACCAAATTTTAAGTTAGTATTCATTGGCGACATTGCTTTATTGAGTTGATCAACTAAGTCTTTTACATCTTCTTTCGAATTTATTTTTGTACTTGTTTCAGATACTTCTTTTTGCAACTCTTTTACTACATTTTCTTGTTGTGGTTGCTGTACCTGTTGTTGAACTTGCGCCGCTGCTCTTCCTTGAGTATCCGGTGAACTTACTTGTGATTGTTGTTGTCTTGCAACATTTGCTATGCCATCCATGACGTGCTCCTCATCTAAAAGATTTAGTTATTACACAGCATATCGACATTAAAAAAAATAACTTTAACAAAAAATGTAAAAATTTTAAATGTTTTTATTTTGTATTCTTTTTTATGATAATCTTGCAGTTATGAATGCATATCTAACACTATTAAAATCTAACGATATTTTAAGACGACTATCAACTATTCAACTTATTGCATACTTTGGTGCTTGGTTCTCCAATGTAGCGATTTATACACTTCTTCTTGATATGAAAGTTTCGCCTGAAATTATAGCATTTGTAGCTATGCTCCATTTTTTGGCAGGTGTTATTCAAGCACCTTTTTCTGGGACTATTATAGATAGTGTTAAGCCTAAAATTTTAATGCTAACTCTTATTGTTATTGAAATATGTGCAACGCTATTTTTAATTTTTGTAACTGAGGTAGAAGACTTAACCCTTTTATATGTTTTGATCTTCTTAAAGATGGCAGCAGCTTCTTTTTACTTTACAACAGAGATGTCACTTCTTCCTAAAATTCTTAGAGGTCAAGACTTGCAAAAAGCGAATGAACTACACTCTGTTATATGGTCGTTTTCATACACATTGGGAATGGCTCTTAGTGGCTTTGTAGTTTATTACCTTGGTGTGAAAGTTGCATTTATTTTAGATGCTATGATGTTTGTAATAGCTTTTTATATGCTTTATAGTTTGAAAATAGAAGTAGAAGTTATTAAAAATGATGAGAACCTTTTTGAAATGATGACTGATACATTTTCATATCTCAAAAAAAATCCCTTAGCCATTCATCTTATGTTTATCCATGCATTTATTGGTCTGACTGCATTTGACGCTCTTGTCGCTCTTATGGTTGACAAATACTATGCAGGGGTGATAGCAACTTCTTTGGCACTTGGAATGCTCCATACTTCCCGTGCTGTAGGTTTAGTCATAGGACCCATTATTTTTGCAAAATTTGCGAATAATAAAGGTATAGTTTATATGTTTATTGGTCAATCTTTAGCCGTATTACTTTGGTCATTTTTGATGCACGACTTTTATCTTTCGCTTTTTGCAAGTGTGATTGTAGGGCTGTTTACGACGATACTGTGGTCCTATACATATACAATACTTCAAAAAAATATAGAAGAAAAATATTATGGACGGATAGTGGCATATAATGATATGCTCTTTTTAGGTTCGGCTGCTTTAACATCGTTTATGATAGGATTTTTAGCTACACATGAATTTTCTTTGGAACAGGTATCGATGTTTATAAGTGCTGGATTTATGCTCGGTGCACTCTATTTTAAATGGTTGATTAAATATAAAAATATATGTGAGATAAGTTAAATGAGTTTCGCGGTAATAGGTGGAATACTATTAAATTTAGGTGCATTTTTAACCTTCAAAGGAAAGATATATGAGGCAGTTGCTGTCTATCTTTTTGCAGATTTCTGTTGGATAGTTATGGCTTATGAACGTGAAGATTTTTGGGGTGTGGTATCTATCAGTGTTGGAGTGACATTTGGACTTCTTGCATTTTTAAAGATGAGAAGTGGAAAGATGAGTAAAAGTTTAAACAAAGAGGACAATATAAATAATGACATATAAATCAAGTGAAGGTGACTTAGACCTTGATAAAATTACAAGATTATATCCTGCTGTTGTAGTAGATATGCAAGGCGAAGTGGCTGAGATGAGTTTAGAGTGGGAAGAGTTATATGGAGATAAAGTAAAAATAGTTCATTATGTATTAGTTTTTGATTTTACACCGCTTCATGAAGATGTTAAAGATAGAACAACTTTAGTATTTGAGACAAAAGAAGCACTTTTAGAAGAGATACAAAAGGTTGCTCTATTACTGGGTTAATCTCACCTGACACTAAAAAGGTCTTCTCTTTAGCCATTCCAGCTGCACTTAAACACCTAGTAGATATTTTACAAGTTCTCATAGATATGTTAATGGTCGGTATCATCTCAACAGCTGCACTTGCCGCTGTTGGTATGAGCATGCAGTTTATGATGATTATCAATGTTTTGATGACTCTTTATGTTGTGGGTGGAAATGCTCTTATCTCACGCTTTATTGGTCAAGGTCGTAAACATCGGGCATCAGCACTTCTATATGCTCTTGTAATCTTTGCCGTGATTCTTTCTCTGTTTGTAACTGTCGGTGGATATGTAGGAAGTCATTGGATATATGAAGCTATGGGTGCACAGAGTGATGTTGTAGAACTAGGAGGAGCTTATTTTCAAATACTCTCTCTTGGAATAGTAGTCATCTTCATTGATAACCTTCTTTATAATGCACTCTCAGCAGCAGGAGATACAAAAAGTTCTCTTTATATAAAACTTTTTTCAGCTGCTCTAAACGCCGGGTTAAATTATATTCTTATCTTTGGTCATTTTGGCTTTGATGCTATGGGAATTGAGGGTGCGGCTATTGCTACTGTTTTAGCCTACACATTTAATGTTGTAGCTTATTATCTTCTCCTTCAAAAGAAGAATGCTAAATTAAATTTTCTACCTATTATAAGAGTTAAAGATTTAGTTCGTGTTTGGAATGTTGGTTGGGGTGCAGCACTAGACCGTGGGATATCTAGTATGAGTTTTTTAGTCTTTGTTTCCATCATCACCGCATATGGAACATCTGAATTAGCAGGATATCAAGTAGGACTTCGTATCGAAGGTATAGCCTTTATGCCAGGCTTTGGTTTTGCCATAGCCGGAATGGCTCTTGTTGGTCAAAACATAGGTGCAAATGCTTTTGATAAGGCTTACAACATGGGAGTGATAAGTGGTCGTATAGCTTATATCTTTATGGGAAGTGTAGGAGTTATATTGATTCTTTTTCCAGAGTATTTAGTAGGCTTTTTTACTCAAGATAGTGCTACTATTATCGTAGCATCTAAGTACCTCATTTTAGTAGGACTCGCTCAAATTCCACTAGCAATTATGTTTGTGTATTCAGCTGCTCTAAGAGGGGCAGGAGCTACAAAAACAACCCTGAAAATAAATGTACTCTCTTTATGGTTTTTAAGAGTAGTCCCTTCTTATATCGCTTATGAAATGGGGTATGGTATTATCACTATTTTTATTATTATGAATATTGAAACCCTTATAAAAGGGCTTATATATTGGTATATTTACCAAAAAAGAGATTGGCTTTATACTAAGGTTTAGAGTGGTTGTTTACTGTCTGAGGTGTAGTGTTTCCACTCGCTTGCATCTTGAGTGCTTCAGGATGGCTTTTGTAGTGAGACCTGACAACCTCTGCTAGTTTGGCTTTTGTAGGTGCATCTATTTTACCATCAATATTTATGGCGTTTACAAGTGCTTTTACAAGTAAGTCTTGAGGAAATTCTACTTTTTGTGCCCACGAACGAAGTAATTCTCTATCTATATAGGCAGGGAGTGAACCCATTATCCCTATATCATTTTGGTTGTGAATTAGTAATCCAGATGTCGTACCGCGGTCAAGTGTAAGAACTTGGAAGAGGTAAAGAGTGTGGTACTCAATTTGAGTTTTGATATCTTTAGAAGAATAAGATACTCTTGTCTCAAATGCCGATGTAATTATGTCAATATATGAGTCAATAACTCCTTGACCAAAACTTAGAGCAAAGGCTAAGTCTGCTTCCTTATCATCTGTTTTATAGTTTTCAAGATAGAAGTGAGAAACACCGCGATGTCTCTGTAGTGCTGGGATATTAAAGTACTTATTACCTTGCTCTTCTGCTTCTTCATAAAGCTCTTCTGAGAGATTACTAAGTGCCACATCAAAAACATTTTTATCATGCTCGTTGTAAATACTAGGGTTTAAGTCTGCCATTAAACGCCAGTACGAAGAGCCATCTCTAAGCTCAGTGAGTGAGATATGGATATGGATAGATGGTACATTAGGGTTTTTGGGATGGATAATAGTAGAAATAGCAGTTGCAGATTTAAGATTTTTCTCCGGCATCTCGTCATAATGAACCTGAGATACATTTACACTTGCAGTATTAAAAAGTTTCTCATCACGAAACTCAAAACGGCTCCCTCCACCGTGAAGTCCTTCATCTCTAAGCCAAGTTACTTCTTGGAAGTTTTTCTTTTCACCGATGTTTTGGCATAAGTTGTTAAGTGCCATTACAAATCTATCTTGCAAACTTCTTACTACTTCATAAGCATTTTGTGCATCTTGTGAGCTTGCTAAAATCAGTTTCATATTATCCTCTCTCTTTTAAAAATCTATTCATTAAAACATCGTTCATATTGAGTTTCGATTTTACTAGTTGACGTATCTCTATAAGCTTGTTCAAAAACTCATCAGCATCACTAGTACTTCTGTTTTCTGCACTTTTGTATGAGAGTGCAAACTGTCGACCAATAGCCTTGATGTAAGGTACTTTTTCATCTTTAAGAGAAGAGACGTCTATTTTAGACTCTCTGATCTCTTGAACAATTTTGTTTAGTTCTTCATAGTTCATCTTAATTCCCTTTGGGATATATAAAATAATTATAACACTCTATAGAAAATCAATAGTAGCTAGAATATTTTAGCAAGTTTGAGATAAAATCTTTTTATGAAAAAAGAAGAGTACTTAAAAGCAATAGACAAACTTAACTTATATGCAAAACACTACTATGTTTTAGACGATCCTATCACTACTGATGAGGTTTATGACAAGCTCTACCATGAAGTTGTAGAGTATGAAGAGAGTAATCCTTCTGAGTTGTTAGCTTCCTCTCCAACTCAAAGAGTCGGCGATATGGTTAGTGAAGGTTTTACAAAAGAGCCACACCTCTCTCGTATGTGGTCTCTTGAAGACATATTTGACTCTGCTGGTCTAGAAAAATGGCTTACAAAAACTTACAAGCTTGATGAAAACATCACTTTCTACTGTGAGCCTAAGTATGATGGAGCTTCACTGAACCTAGTTTATGAAGATGGACGACTAGTTAAGGGAATCACTCGTGGTGATGGAACAGTAGGTGAACTTATCACTCAAAATGTTAAGACCATTAAGTCTATTCCTTTAGAAATAGATTGTTTAGACGCAATAGAGATTCGTGGTGAAGTAGTTATCTTTAAAGATGAGTTTGACAAGATAAATGAGCAGCGTTTAAAAGATGGAGAGGCAGTTTTTGCCAACCCTAGAAATGCAGCAGCAGGAAGTCTTCGTCAACTTGACTCTAGCATAACGGCAAAGAGAAACTTAGTCTTTTTACCTTATGGTGTTGGAGTAGATGACCTGCCTTACAAACTACTACATAAAAAGATGGACTTCATATATGACTTAGGTTTTAGAAAACCACCAGAGAGAGCTGTATGTAAAGATTTTGATGAGATTGAGTCTATATATAAACAGATGGTTCATGACCGTGACTCTTACTCTATGATGCTTGATGGAATGGTGATAAAAGTAGACGAAATAGCTTCTCAAATAGATATGGGCTATACAGTTAAAGTTCCTCGTTTTTCAGTTGCTTACAAATTTCCAGCAGTTGAGAAGATAACAACTGTTAAAGAGATAATCCTTCAAGTAGGAAGAACAGGAGCTGTAACGCCAGTTGCCATCGTAGAACCTACTGACATAGACGGTGTTGTAGTAGAGCGTGCAACTCTTCACAACTTCGATGAGATAGATAGAAAAGACATAAGACTTGGTGACAAGGTAATCATCCTTAGAAGTGGTGATGTTATACCTAAAATCATAAAGGTTTTAACTCATGAAAGAAGTGGTGACGAAGTAGAGTTTCCTCGTCCAACAGTTTGTCCCGTATGTGCTAGCGAACTTCTTGATGAGGGTGTACTTCTTAAGTGTCAGAACCTAGAGTGTGATGCAAGAGTTGTAAACTCCATAATGTACTTCGCTTCAAAACCATGTCTTAACATTGATGGTTTAGGTGTGAAAATAGTTGAAGCACTTTTTAGAAGTGGACTTGTTAAAAGTGTAGTAAACTTGTTTGACCTAAGCTTAGAAAAACTCCTAGAGTTAGAAGGCTTTAAAGAGAAGAAATCTCAGAACCTACTTAACTCACTTCTAAACGCCAAAGGCAAAGAGTACTGGCGTTTCATAAACTCTCTTGGTATTGAGCATATTGGCGAAGTAGCCTCAAAAACATTAGCAGATAACTTTGGTTTTGACTTTGTAAACGCCACTAAAGAGCAGATAATAGAGTGCGAAGGTATAGGCGAAGAGATGGCAGAATCTCTCTTAGAGTTTGTCAGAGTAAATGCCCAAACTATAGCCAAACTGCAAGCTATATTAGAACCACTAGAGCCAGTTAAACGCCAAGAGGCAGAAGAGAATCCTTTTAAAGCTAAAACAGTTGTTTTAACAGGAACGATGAGCCAAAGCCGTGGAGAGATAAAAGAGATGCTAGAAGCTCTAGGTGCTAAAGTAAGTGGAAGTATAAGTAAGAAAACTGACTTTCTGATTTATGGTGAAGATGCTGGAAGTAAGTATGATAAGGCCGAGAAGTTAGGTGTTAGAACTTTGACTGAGCATGAGATGAGGGGACTGTTAAGTTAGAGGAGTTGAACCTCCCTCTCCAAATTACTTACAGTGGTAGAAATAAAAGTAGTATTTTTTTGATATTGTTACTTATATAATTAGACTTGAATATATAGTATTACAATTATAATGAAATGATTGAAAGTGATAAGGTTAAAAAATCATATGGCATGCGAGAATCTTTCTTCTTATCATATTCTTATGTATTAGTAAAAGAGATTAAACAGTAGTATCTTGACTAACTTATCGTATTGTGATAATATATCTATATGATAAAATCTTTTAAGTGTAAGTATACGGAACAACTTTTCAATGGTAAAAATCAGAAGAAGTTTTCTCAGGCCGTGAATAATGTCGGAAAGAGAAAGTTAGATATGTTAAATGCTTCTTTTGACGAGATTGATTTACGTATACCACCTTCAAATAGGTTTGAACACCTAAAAGGTAACTTGAAAAATTTCTGTAGTATCAGAATAAATGAGCAGTTCAGAGTTATATTTCGTTTTGAAAACTCAAATGCTTATGACGTATATATTGATGACTACCACAAATAAAGGAGACTTATATGGAAGGAATTAGACCTAGTACCCATCCCGGTGTAATATTAAAAGAGGAGTTTACTACTCCTCTGAAACTAACACAAGCAAGACTATCTGAGGATTTAAATGTTGGTATAAAAACATTAAGTGAACTTTATAATGAAAAGCGTGGAATAACTTCACTTATGGCTTTGAAACTTTCAGAGTATTTTGGAACAACACCACAATTTTGGATGAATCTTCAAAGTGCTTATGATTTACACAAAACATATGAAAAAGAGAAAGATAATTTAGCAAATATTTCTCATTGTGCTGCCTAAGTAATCTTTATTTAGTTGACAGTTAGAAAAAAAAATAAGAGAAAAATATGATAAATTTTAAAGAAAATGAAACAGAAGAAAAAACAGTTGAAGAAGAGTTTGACTATATGAACGAAGAGCCTCTCCAAGAGGATGAGAGTGTTGAGTATGAAGAGGCTAATGATATCCAATGCGACTAGATAACTATCTCGTAGAAAAAGAAATAGTTGATAGCCGGAACAAGGCTCAGACTATTATTAAAGAAGGGCTTGTCTCTGTAAACGCCAAGATTATCAAAAAAAGTTCTTTCAAGATTGAAGAGTCTGATGAGGTTAGTGTTGCAAACTATAAACAGTATGTCTCACGTGCAGCTTATAAACTACTAGAGTTTTTAGAAGAACTTGACCTTGATGTGAAGAAAAAAGTAGCATTAGATATTGGCTCTTCCACTGGTGGCTTCACTCAGGTTTTACTAGAAGCTGGTGTTAAAGAAGTAAGTGCTGTTGATGTAGGAACTGACCAACTTCATAAGTCCATAAGAGAAGATGATAGAGTCTTTGTATATGAGTCTTGTGACATTCGTAAGTTTGAGTCAGATAAAGAGTTTGACCTTGTTGTAAGTGATGTGGCGTTTATATCGCTTCTTCACATACTTGATGATGTTGATAGACTGGCGTTTGAGCATATTATCTTACTATTTAAACCTCAGTTTGAAGTTGGTCGTGAAGTTAAACGCGATAAAAATGGGGTAGTTCTAGACAAAAAAGCTATTTCAAATGCAATGAGTAAATTTGAAGAAGCTTGCGAGTTGAAAAACTGGCGTTTAGTACAGAAATCCCCTTCAACACTAACTGGAAAAGAAGGAAATCTAGAGTACTGTTACTATTTCAACAAATAAGTTACTAAATAATTAGTTTTAATTTATTATTTTAATTTAAGACGCTAAAATCAAATATATTTAATTTAGGAATATTTTTGGCAGAATTAACAGCAGAGATAAAAGCAAAAAAAGCGATAGACCAAGAACTTTTTCATAAGTTTACAGCAGAACTTCGTGAAACAGGACTACTTGATAAAACACCCATTCGTGGTATGGTAGAAATATTTTTAGAACTGAGTGGATATGCGCTATTTTTTTACTTTTTAACAGATGTTTCCCCTATTGTAGCAGGACTTTTTTGGGTTCTTTTAACAGTACGCTCTACATACATAGTTCATGACCTTCTTCATAAACAGTACTTTTCTCGTAAAACTGGTAATAAACTTGGACTTATTTTTGGAAACCTAACTCTAGGTCTCTCTGGAAAGTGGTGGGATAGAGAGCATAATGTAATGCATCACACTTACTGTAATTCCGCTGAAAAAGATGCTGATGTTCAAGGATTTGGTGGTGCAATCATCGGTAAACATGACTCTGTTAAGTTTATACATCGTCGTCAGCATTATATGTTTTTTATGATGCTTCCTGCTATTTACATTAGTTTTTTTATGCAGTCACTTGCCTTTGTATTTGAAAAAAAGAACTGGACTGAACTACTTTTTTTAGTTTTTCACCTTCTTCTTCCTGCGTATGTTTTTTATGCTCTTTCTCTTGGTGATGCGAGCATAGTTGTAGCTATACACTACCTTGGATATGGGTTTGCTCTTGCTATGGTGACTATTACAAATCATATAGGCTTACCAATACTTTATGGAGATGATTATAAAAAACTTAGTTGGATGGATATTCAAACTAAGGGTAGTCGTAATGTTAATGGGGGAGCTATTATTCACTATATTTATGGTGGGTTAAACACTCAAATAGAACATCATGTCTTCCCACATGCTTCACGATTTCAGTTACTGAAAATTGCAACACATTTAGAAAAATTCTGTATAGATAATGGGTTTATTTATTATTCAACTTCTCCGGTTAAGGCATATACTGAAATATATTATTATCTTAAAGATTTGAGACTACAAGATTAAATCAAATACTTTCTTGGGTAAAAAACTACCAATAAATGAAGTCTTAGATGAGCTTACAAGATCACTAGACTCAAACTCTCGACTTATACTCCAAGCACCTCCTGGGGCTGGAAAAAGTACACGTGTCCCACTTGCTTTATTAGACTCCTCTTGGCTTGGTAATAAAATAATCATTATGTTAGAACCTCGTCGTGTGGCCGCTCGTATGGTAGCAACTCAGATGGCGAACCTTTTAGGTGAAGAGCTAGGTAAAAGAGTAGGTTATCAGGTGAAAATGGATAGTGTTCATACTAAAGAAACTAAGATTTTAGTTGTGACTGAAGCCATTTTAGTTCGAATGTTGCAAGCTGATGAAATGCTAAGTAAAGTTGCTCTTATCATCTTTGATGAGTTTCATGAGCGAAGTATTTACAGTGATCTGTCTTTAGCACTCTCTCTTCAAGTTCAAGACCTCCTTCGTGAAGATTTGAAGATCTTAATTATGTCCGCAACTCTAAATGCAGCAAAACTCTCAGAGCTTTTAGGTAAAGTTCCTATCATCACTTCAGAGGGGAAAATCTATGAGGTTGAGAATATCTATCTTGACATCAAAGTAAAACAACCAGACTATAAAACACTTAACGGTCAGTTACTAAAAACTGTGCAAAACTCTGTGCAAAAAGATGAAGGGGATATACTCGTTTTTCTCCAAGGAGTTAAAGACATAAGAAATTTACAACGCTCTCTTAGTGAATCTTTAAAGCATAGTGAGATAGATATTTTACCTCTCTACTCAGCTCTGCCAAAAAAAGAGCAAGATTTAGCACTGCTTCCATCTAAAAAAAGAAAAATCATACTTGCAACAAATGTAGCACAAACCTCTCTAACCATTGAAGGTGTAAGAGTTGTTGTAGACTCAGGTTTGGAAAAATTGTCTAACTTTAACTACTCAAATGGTATGAACCATCTTGATAGTAGTTTTATCTCTCGTGATTCTGCTACTCAAAGAGCAGGGCGGGCAGGACGACTTAGTGATGGAAAATGTTACAGACTCTGGCATGAGAGTAGACCTCTTTTACAATCTACAAAGGCCGAGATTCTCCGCTCTGATTTGAGCTCTTTACTTTTAGACTTGGCGTTGTGGGGAGTTGATGAGTTTGAAGAACTTCAGTGGCTTGACATACCAAATGCGGATGTTATCAGAGAGAGTAAGCTAGTTCTTTTCGAGTTACATATGATAGATGAGAGTTTTAAAATAACGGCATTTGGAAGAGATGCTTTAAGTCTTGGGCTTCATCCACGATATGCCTATATGATACTTAAATCAAGTGAGATGGGCTACGGTTATGAAGCTTGTTTACTTGCAGGGCTTTTAAGCGAGAAAAGTATCTTAAAAAGTTCTCTAAGAGATAGTGATATTTTATCTTCGTTTACACATCTTTATGAAAAAGATTTTGACTCCAATTATGTTAATGTCTTTCGAGCTAAAGAAGTTCTAAAGCAGGCAGATTTTTTCTACTCAAAACTTAAAAAAATAAAAAAACTTTCAAAGAGAAGCACACTGTTTGATAAGGATATGCTTGGAGTGATTTTACTTTTGGCTTATCCAGATAGATTGGCTAAACGCAGAGGGAAAAATGACAACCGTTACAAACTAAGTAATGGCAAAGGTGCACTTTTAAACATCGAAGATTCACTGTTTAACGAAGAGTACCTCGTAGTGGCAAACTTAAATGCTAATGTCAAAGACTCCTTTATAAACCAAGCTTTGAGTATATCTTTTAGTGATTTAGAAGAGTACTTTAGCGACTTTATAAAGAGTAAGGAGAGTGTTTCTTACAACAAAGAGACAAAGAAGTTTGACATACGTGAGAACCAACAGTTTTTAGAGTTAGAACTTAGTTCTAAGCCTGTGCAGTTGAGTAAAAAGCATGATATTAAAAAACTACTGTTGCAACTTGTAGAAGCTGAAGGTTTAGAGATACTTACTTGGAGTAAAAAAGCGAAAGCATTAAAAGATAGAGTGAACTTTGTCAATGCAAATGCAGAGATAAAACTCCCCTTTTTTAGTGAAAAAAATCTAATGGTTTCTCTAAGTAGTTGGTTAGAACCTTTCTTGAATAATGTAAAAAGTGTCAAAGATTTACAAGCCTTAGAACTGTTTCCAATGCTTGTTGGTCTTCTCTCATGGGAGCAACAACAAGAGTTAGAAAAACTAGCTCCATCAACGGTTAAAGTCCCAAGTGGTTCAAATATTCAGATAGATTATTCTGATGTAGAGAAACCTGCTTTACAAGTGAAGATTCAAGAAATGTTTGGACTAGAAGAGACACCAAAAGTTCTAAACGCCACTATTGCTTTACAAGTTCATCTCCTTTCACCGGCTATGAAACCTATACAGATTACTTACGATATGAGTAGTTTTTGGAAGAACTCTTACTCTGAGGTTCGAAAAGAGTTAAGAGGTAAATACAAACGCCACTATTGGCCGGAAGACCCTTACGAAGCAGTGGCTACAAAAAAGACTAAGAAGCATATGATGAACTTAGAGAAAAAGGAGTAATACTCTCTTTTATCTTCTATTCTTTGTTTTTTCTCTGATTTTTATCATAAGGTGAGTCTTTCTCTCTCCTATGTATTCAATATCAAATTTATCTACTGCCTTGATAAGATCACCCATCTTTTTAAAGCCATAGTTTACTTGAGAAAAAGAAGAATTTTTTCTTATGTATTTAGAGATGTCTTTAACATCTGCCCAGCCTTGTTCATCTGCAGTTCGCTCTACCCCTTGTTTGAGTAAGTTTATGAGCTTGAAATCTTTTCGTATATCATAGTTGTTTCCAACATACTTTGTGACAGCTTCCGTGACAGCAGTGTGGTTTTTCTTTGTCACAACATTTTGCTCTGCCTCTTCTTCTTCATCTAAAGTAGAGAGCTTTTCAACATATATAAATTGACCACAGGCATTTACAAATGCCATTGGAGTTTTTGACTCACCGTATCCATACACTGTTAATCCATCTGAAAGTATTCTAGTAACGATAGGAGTAAAATCACTATCACTTGTTATCAAAACAATAGCGCCTAACTCTTTAGTATAAAGAATATCCATGATATCGATTATCATAGCGATGTCAGTGGCATTTTTCCCTTTTGTATAGGCAAACTGCTGAATAGGTTTGATGTTATAGTCTTGTAAAACATTCTCCCAGCCTTGGAGTTTTCTGTCTTTCCAGTCTCCATAAGCTCGTCTGATATTTACAGTACCATACTGAGATAAATCATCAAATATGCCTTCTATATATTTAGAACTAACATTATCGCAATCTATAAACATTGCTATATTTGTTTTTTTTATGAAGATTTTTTCGCCTTTTTATCACTGCGCTTTTCTTTTAATGTTCTTGTTGGTGCTTTCTTAGTCGATTTCTGTTTATCTTGACCTTTTGCCATAATGTTTCCTTTGTTTTAATATTAGAATTTACTTCTAGTAACTACATTGTATTGATATATCCTTTATTAAGTCTTAGTGGTTATAATTGGATAAATATAAAGTGTAAAAACATAAGATGGATAGAGTTCAATGAGTACAACTATTTTTGCCCTACAGTCACCTGCAGGTGGTTTTTTAGATGAAGAGTTAAGTCTGTTTAACAAAAGGTTTGATGATTGGTGTGTCTCTTTTGATAACTTTGAGGATGCTGATCTTATAGCTCAGAGTTTAGAAGATAGAGAGAGTGTTAACATTGTGGAAATCACACCTCTTAGTTATCCTCAGTATTTTTTTTATAAACTACAGGGTGATATACATGCTACAAGAGAACTCAATGGAAAAATAATATGTATAGTTGAACCATTTATGGGTTCTAATTTTCGACTGGCTATATGTGATATAAAGACAAAAGATGTAAGACTTACAAACACTCGCTACAAAAGTGTGTTAAGTGTTGAAGGTGCTTTTGCACATTATGAGGAACGATGACATCAATGTATGATTATTTAGTTTTTAATAAGTTTATAGCACAAGATATATTGATAGTCAGTTACTATTTTGGTGTGATAGTTATGCCAATATTATTTTGGTATTTACGTTCGTATGTTATTAAAAAAGTTCTCTATATTCAAGAGATAGAAAGTTTTGTAGGTTCTTACTATTCTAAACTCTCTTCATCAGATAAGAGAAAAATATGGTTTGTGATTATAGTTCTTTTTATATGTATGCAACTCTGTTGGAGAATGATGTTTGAGATGATGGTCGGCTACTTTGATATGCATGATTATCTTTATGAGATATCTAAAAAAATATAACTACATTTAGAACATACTTGATATAATACAAAAAATACTTAAATAGATAAAGAAAAAAGATGAACAGAAAAGATGAACTATCACAACTAGGATCTGCAAAGACAGAGTATAAGTACTCGTATGACCCTAAAGTACTAGAAACTTTTGAAAATGCTCATCAGAGTAATGACTACTGGGTGACTTTAAATGCAGATGAGTTCACTTCTCTTTGTCCCATCACTAATCAGCCAGATTTTGGAACACTTATCATCAACTATATTCCTGATGTGAAGATGGTTGAGAGTAAGTCTTTAAAACTTTATCTTTTTAGTTTCATCAACAATGGTGAGTTTCATGAAGATGTTGTTAACAAGATAGGAAAAGATTTAGTATCGTTAATGCAGCCAAAATACCTTGAAATAGTCGGTCTCTTTTATCCTCGTGGTAATATCTCAATTCACCCTCGTTTTTTCTACTCAAATAGTAATGAAAAATACAAAAAGATAGAAGAGATACGTTTTACAAATGCAAATATGAACCCTGTGAGAGTTGGATAAAATGAGTTTACAAAAAATAGATATTCAAAAGGGTACAAGAGTAGAATTTCACTCAAATGAGTTGCTTTTTTTAGCTGTGAGTGGTCAACCTTACCGTGGTTCGTTATATGTGAAGTTTGAGTCTCAAGGCGAAAGCTTTAATCTTGTGGACTTTAAACGCTACATCACATCTCTTCGTTCTAAAGTTCTAAACGCCGAAGATATTGCATATGAGATCTACACTACAGTTGAGGGTAGTATTGACTCTAAAAACTTAGGTGTAGTAGTTGACTTAAGTGCTAGAGGTGGCTTACAACAGCGTCTTAGTTTTGGTACAGAGTTTGTAGTGACACAAAAAAATAATATATTTCAAGTTGGACAGTAATGAAAAATAGTACTTCAATTGCCATAGGTGGTTTTGATGGTATGCACATAGGACATCAAGAACTCTTTCGAAACTTAGATGAAAATGGAACTATAGTAGTTATAGAAACAGGTTATGCTAACTTAACACCAAAGAGACACAGAGAGAAGTTTACAGACAAACGCATCATCTATCTAGAACTTGAAGATATTCGTCATCTTGATGGCGAAGGGTTTATAAAACTACTTAAAGTAAATTTTCCAAAGCTAAGTAAAATAGTTGTCGGGTATGATTTTCACTTTGGTAAAGATAGACGTTATTCGTTTGATAATCTTCGTGAAATGTTTGATGGTGAAGTTGTAGTTGTGGATGAAGTAAAGTATAAAAATGACTCTGTCCATTCACATAAGATAAGAGCAAAACTTCAGATTGCTGATATCAAAGGTGCAAATGAGTTTCTTGGGCATAACTTTACTTTAATTGGTAAGCTTATTAAAGGGCAGGGCATCGGAGCTAAAGAGTTAGTTGCGACAATAAATGTAGAAGCTAAAGAGTTTTTAGTACCAAAAGAGGGAGTTTATGTAACCCTAACTCGTATTGACAATGAAGAACACTTTCACCCCTCTGTAAGTTTTATAGGACATCGTGTGACTACTGATGGAAGTTTTGCTATAGAGTCTCACATACTTGATGGTGAAGTTTTATGTCAAGAAAAAGCAGACATTAGATTTGTTTCATTTATCAGGGAAAATGAAAAGTTCGACTCCTTAGAAGAGTTGAAAAAAGCTATAACATCGGATATAGCAAAGGCTAGTAAGGAACTAAAATTTTTGCAACTTTAATCATTTTTCTTTTTTTACTACTTTTTTCCTTTCTTGGAGACTCAACTCCTTGTATAGTCTTTATTCTCTATCTTTTAGGAACAACCTCACTCCTTACTTTTTCAATTGCAGAGATGAATATCATCAAAAAACAGACTCTAGCCGAGGCTCTTTTTCTTAAAAACACATCACTACTACATATTTTTAAAAGTGTTTGGCTTATTCTTTTAGGTTCACTTTTTGTAGCGTTTGGACTTTCCATTATTTTATTACTGCAGGTTCTTTATCTTTCTCCTACTATTCTCATTATTTTAGCTCTTGATGTAGTGCTTATCTCATTTATCTACAAAGAAGTCCATAAACGACTTAGTAAACGACTTAAAGATGGTTTTTTAGAGATTGTATCTCGGAGATGGAGTGTCTGGATAAATAGTGCAGTTCTTCTTTTAGTGTTTGTAATCTATCAGTTTTTTTCTACTCCTCAGATGGAAGTAATCACAATAAAATGTGAGATAGTAAACTTTTTATCCTCTCTTTTTCACTATAAAGAGCTTTTAGAGTGGAGTGTTTTAAGTAGTTCACTCTCTAGTGTAGAAGCTGATAAAAGTTTTGTTTCTTGGTTAGTTTATCTATTTATTTCTCAAGGAATTTTTGTTTGGGTTTACTCAAAACTTCTTTTAAGTGTTGATGTCTTAAAACTCTTTAGAGATAAAAAGTCTAACGAGAGAAAAAACTATTTCTTATTTGGTTTTATTGGAACTATTTTTTTACTACTTATTTCGACTTTAGTGATAAATCATCTTTATGATAAAAAGATACAAGAGGAACTCTCAACAACTTATGTAAAAGTACAAAAGAGTATAGGCATAACACTAGATTCTGGTGAGCAGAAGATGTTATCAGATATCGATATGATTATAGAGGATGAAGTTAACCTGGCGTTTAGCGGTGTTTATGATGGAGTACCGAGTCTATCTGCTTATTACTACTCTCTGAAGGGTGAATATACAAGAGTGGCACTTAAAGGTCATGATGTCTACTGTGGCTATAAAAATGGCATACTTGTCCCTTACTATAATCAGTACTTACCCGATGTATACAAACTTAAAAAGTGTAATGAAAAGATGCTTGATGATGAGATAAAGTCTAAAATTGATAAATATCTGTTTGCACAGAGTGATTTTGATACCTATATTAAAAGAATCTCAAATAGTGTAAATGAAAAAATAAATCAAGATATGCAGAGTATAAATGCTGAAATAAGTAAAAGTTTAGGTGAACTAGATGCGACACAGACTAGTTATATTGAGAATAATTTTGAAGAGATATTTACAGCTTCTTCGCGAGATATGGCTAAAAAAGGTCTGAGTGGAACTGGTGCTATACTTTTAACAAGTACAATATCAAAAAGTATAATGTCCAAAATGCTTTTAAAACTTGGTGCTAAGGGAGCAGGAAAAGCTGCTAGTTTTGTAGCTGGAAGTGCTAGTGGCTTGAGTGTTTGTGCTCCTTCTGGTCCTTGGGCCTTTCTCTGTGGTGTTCTAACAGGGAGTGCTGCTTGGATAGGTGTAGATGCTGCAATGACAGAAGTTGACCAGGCATTTAATGAAGATGATTTTGAGTTGAGTGTAAAAGAGATGATAGATGCTGAAAAAGATACATTCAAAAGTCTAATGAAAGAGTCATATACGAGGTGGATTGTTAAAATTTTTGCTAAATTGAATAAAAATAGAGAAGAGTTGCACTCACCTTATGAACAAATACAAAATAAATGATAAAATGTCATTAATAGAATAAAAGAGAGAATATGCAAAGAATATATTTAGAAGATAGAGAACCGATACATTTTAAGTTTGAACAAAACCCAGAAGACTTTATAGTTGATGAAATAGGAATGAACTGGAAAGGAAACGGTAACTTTACTGTTTTACATATCAAAAAAGTAGAGATGACTACTTGGGATATGATAGCTGCTTTTGCAGAGTTTTTGAACATAAATGCTGAAAAGATAGGTTATGCAGGACTTAAAGATAAGCATGCAACTACTACTCAGTATATCTCGATAGAAGCAAGATATGAAAAAGAGTTAAAAAAGTTTAAACATAAACAGATAAAAGTAATAGCTTGGACTAGGCATACTCACTCGATAAGAATGGGAGACTTAGTTGGAAATCGTTTTACTATCAACCTTTTTGAAGTGAGTCAGATTCAAGCAGGTCAGATAGAAAAACTTGCTAGAAAGTCTGAGAAATTAGGACTTCCAAACTACTTTGGTTATCAGCGTTTTGGTCGTGATGGTGACTCTATAGAACAAGCTAAAAAAATGATTGATGGTGATTTAGTTATTGAAGATGCAAAGCTTAAAAAGTTTCTTATCTCTATCTACCAGAGTGTATTTTTTAATGAGTGGTTAGCTGAGCGTGTGATGATGAGTAGAGAACTAAATAATAGTAAGTTTTTACTTTTAGACGGTGACTTATACAGTGACCGTAAGGGTAAACTCTTTACTCCAAAGCAGCCTCAACAAAAAGACTTTGAAGCTCATAAAGTAGTTCCAACAGGACTTTTATGTGGTCGTGGTGTTTATCGCTCTCGTGATAAAGCAGGAGAGATAGAAGCAAAATATGATGATGGGTTCCTTTATGACAAAGGACTTCGCCGTGATGCTATTATTTTCCCTGAGAATATTGAGATGAACTATACAAAAGGTTTCGATAAAATGAATGTGGCGTTTACACTACCAAAAGGTTCATATGCTACTGTATTTTTAGAAAATATTGCGAGTAAAGAGTTTAAAGCAAAAAAAATAAAAGCTCAACCTCAAAGAGCAGGTAGACAAAAGAAGTATTAATCTTCTTCTACCACTCTTCCTCTTCTTCATTTATCTCAGAGTCATCATACGGATCCATATGGATAATTATATGACACTTCTTATCCTTAAAGATATCTTTTATTCTTGCCTCAACTGTATCAGCTACTAAATGTGCATCATAAAGGGAGATACTGACATTAAAAACAGCATGGACAGAGATGAAAATATGTGAACCAGATTCTCTTGTTTGTAAGTAGTGGTGTGCTTGAATAATAGGTTCAGTATTTAAGATAGCTTCTATTTTTTCTACATCTTCTTGAGGAAGAGATGCATCTAAAAGCATTAAAACACCCTCTTTGATGATAGGTATTGAAGAGTAAATCATATAGATTGCGATAGCTACACCAAGAACTGCATCGATTAACTCTTCACCGGTATAGTAAATCGCTCCTAGAGCTAGTAGTACTGCACCATTTGAGAAGAGGTCTGTTCTATAGTGAAGAGCATCTGCTCGGATTACCATGTTTTTTGTCTTTTTTGCTACATAGTTTAAAAAAATTACAAGTGCTGCTGTAATGATAAAAGAGGCTATCATTACATAGATACTACTAGCCATATAAGTCATTTCTCTAGGGTGCGCGATCTTTATAAGTGCTTCATACATGATAAAAAGACCAGAAAGAGAGATAACTGTTCCTTCTATCACTGCAGCAAGAGGTTCTATTTTTGAACGTCCAAAGTTGAAGTTCTGATCTGGATTTTTCTCAGCATTTGAAAGTGCAAAGAAGTTAAATAGTGATACAAGTAGGTCAAGTAAAGAGTCTATGGCTGAGGCTAAAACAGCGATACTTCCACTTAAAATACCTACTGTCATTTTCATTACTACAAGTACAGCTGCAACTGAAGTTGAGACAACTGTAGCTTTTTTCTCTAATCTCATTAAATATCCTCTTTTTATTTAGATACAATTATATTAAAATAAATATATTATAGTGATTAAAATGGACTTAAAACAACTTAGAATTGATAGAGAAAAATGGATGACTTGGAAAAATATTGCTCCCTTGCGAGAAGCATTAGATTCCCTTGCAGATGTAGAGTGTGAAGTATCGCTTGGAGATGTTGTAAGCATATCTGGTGATTTTGATGAGCATAGTCTAAACAGTACTGCCAAATTACTTATGCCTTGGCGTAAAGGCCCCTTTAAAATTGGGGACACTTTTATAGATACAGAGTGGCAGAGTAACATCAAGTATAACCTTCTTCGTCCCTATTTTAATTTAAAAGATAAGCGAGTTGCCGATATAGGGTGTAACAATGGTTACTATATGTTTCGTATGCTTGAAGATAATCCAAAATCACTTGTAGGTTTTGACCCTTCTCCCGTGTATAAAACACAGTTTGATTTTGTGAACCATTTTGTAAAGAGTGACATCGTATATGAGCTTTTAGGTGTAGAGCATGTTGAGTTTTATGAAGAGAAGTTTGATACTATCTTCTGTCTTGGTGTTTTATATCATAGAAGTGATCCTGTGGCAATGCTAAAACAACTCTTTAAGGGGCTTGATAAACAAGGTGAAGTGATACTTGATACTTTTTACATAGAAGGTGAGGGAGAGATGTGTTTATGCCCAGAGTCGAGTTATTCAAAGATACCTAACATCTACTTCGTACCAACTATAGGGGCTTTAAAAAACTGGTGTTTAAGAGCAGGATTTAAGTCATTTGAGATACTCAAAACATCGGTAACAGGGATAGAAGAGCAGAGGAAAACTGAGTGGATAGAAGGACAATCTTTAGAAGATTTTCTTGATCCAAATGATAGGACTAGAACTGTAGAGGGTTATCCTGCTCCAGCAAGAGTCTATGTAAGATTGATAAAGGATAAAAAATAATGGAAATTATGGATAAAGTTGATGATGAATTAGAGATAGATTATGATGAAAATGAAAATCAAGTCTTTATTGGGACACATGAAAAGATAAATAATGAACTCTGTGGAGAGATAATTTTACTTGAACTTGGTTATGTAGAGACTAGACTTGTGACTGTACCTGAGATGGTGGCTGATGATGTTGGGCTTATTCATGGTGGTTTTATCTTTAGTGCAGCTGACTATGCTGCAATGCTTGCTGTAAATGAAAGAAATGTTGTTTTAGTTGCGAGTAATTGTCAGTTTCTTTCACCTGTAAAGTTTCATGATGAGGTGAATTTTGTTGCAAAAGTTCGTCATAAAGAAGGCCGAAAACGAAATGTAAATGTTGAAGGTTTTGTTTTAGACATAAAAGTCTTTGAGGGGGAGTTTAAAACAGTTATCACAGACCGTCATGTTCTCAAACTTAAACTTTTAGAAGATAACGATGAGCCTTTACAAAGTAGTTCTACTTTTGAGCAGTAAGTAAAAAAACTCCAAACTCCCTTTGGGGTTTGTTGATAGTAGTTACTCTTTCAAACGCTACATTTTTAAATCCACTTTTCTTTACAACACTACAAAGTTCATCTATTTCAAACCCAAAATGATAAACACCACTGTTATCTGAGTGGAAAGTGCCATCTTCAGTTTCTAAGTCAGCTATAGCGATAAACCCATCTTTGTTGAGGTTTTTGTATATACTAGTGAAAAATGCTTTTAAGTCTTGAACATGATGAAGAGTCATAGAACTGATGATGCCATCAAAACACATATCAAGTGGTTCTTTTACTATATCTTGACAGATAGCTTTTATGTGAAGTTCTGGAGTATTTTTCTCTTCTAGTTTAGAGAGCATGCTTGGTGACATATCTACCCCAAACATCTCTTTGACATCTTTTGCAATGATAAACCCTAAAAGGCCAGTTCCCACACCAAAATCCATGAGAGTCATATCATTTGTTAAAGTGAATTTCTTTTGAATAGCAGTAGCTATTGCTTGTGGTGTAGAGTTACGAGTTTTACTTTTATCCCAATCTTGGGCTTTTTTTTCAAAATGATCTTTCATCTATAAACCTCTTATCCAGTAGTCAGCATTTTTTTGCTCATGTGCTATAGTTGTAGTTCCACCATGACCAGGATAGATAGTTTTGTCAAAGTCGAGTAGTTTAAACTTCTCTAGTGAAGCTTTCATATCCGAAGGACTTGACATAGGAAAGTCTGTACGACCGATACTTCTCTCAAAGATAAAATCTCCACTAAACATAGCATCTCCTATCTCTATAGTAGAACATCCAGGACAGTGCCCTGGATAATGACGAAATTTTACCTTTACTCCATCAAAGTCAAGTTCCTCGTCACCTTCAATAAGAACATCAGGTACTGAGGGAGGTAAATCTGGCATCCAAGAACTATCACCAAGAAGAGGAAGATCACCTTTTGGAGTATAGAGTTTAATACCAAACTCTTTTTGAAGTTCATCATTTGACCATACATGATCAAAGTGCCCATGTGTATTTAAAATTGCTACAGGATTAGTAACATTTGCTTTTACCCACTTAGTAGCATCTACACCCGGATCGATGATAAAGTCTTTACCATCAATGGTAGCGATATAACAGTTTGTTTGATAAACGCCCATAGGCTGAACTTTTATAGTCATATTTATCCTCTTTTTTAATTTGATTGTATCATTTTTAGATTAATGATATTTATAGTCTCTTAAAAGGAGCAATATAATATAATGTGCAAGAGAAATAAGTGCTTTTAGGAGGAATGAGATGTTAAATAAAATTATTTTTGGGACGACTAGTGTCTAGTCTTTTTCACCGAAGACTAGAAGAGATCCTTTTAGCCTCATCACCTAAGATAAAGATTCAACTGTTTGAAGAGTTCTATATCTCATATAAATTGGGTGAAGTTACTTTTGAGTTAGAATATAAAGTACAAGAGTTTGAAGTTCCATCTTATGAACCTTTTTGCAATATCATCAATCCCCAAGATGTCCCTAAGCGTAAAAATTTAACAAGTGTAGATGGTCAGATAAATCTTATTCATGCTATTGCACACATAGAGTACTCTGCAATTGATTTAGCACTTGATGGGGCTTATAGATTTATTGGGCTTCCTAAAAAGTATTATGATGATTGGCTTGAGGTTGCAGATGATGAGATAAGACACTTTTTAATGTTGGAAATACTTTTGAAAGAACTAGGTACGGAGTATGGCAGTGTAGAAGTCCACAATGCTCTCTTTGAAGCATCACAAAGAACTCAAACACTGGTTGAGAGAATGGCAGTAGTTCCTAGATACTTAGAAGCAAATGGACTTGATGCTACACCAATGATACTTGCAAAGCTTCAAAAACTTCCAAAGAATGATATGGCAACCAAGATTATAAATGCACTCACAATTATCTTAGATGAAGAGATAGACCATGTAAAAAAAGGGGATGTTTGGTTCTCTTATGCTTGTCAAAAAAAGGGTGTGTCAACAGATATTTATTTTGATATTATTAAAAAGTATTATCCGCAAGGTTTTCTTCGTCCTAAAAATTTGAACATAGAGGCAAGAAAGGAAGCTGGTTTTTCGTGTAGTGAGTTAAAGCATATGGCTAAAAAGGAAGTCTGTTAAGCTTCCTATTCTTTAGGTACATCTTTAAATCTGTAATATTTTTCGTTGAGGTATTTTGATACCTCTAAACACTCATCATCAAACCATTCAGCTTCATTAGCAAACCTACAGGCATTAACAGCCTTATGGAGTTTTTTAAAGTTGTGTACCTTTTTTTCTCTTTTTGCAAAGTCTTCTTTATTATGACATGCCATACACTCTGCCTCAACGAAAAGTTCTTGTCCCTCCTCCGTATCACCAAAGAGTAAAATATTTGAAAATAAAATAGAGATTAGTAGTAGTTTTTTGCTCATGAGTAGAGTCCTATATATTAGTTATTATTATACAATAATAATGACATTAACTTAAATTCTAATTTGTTACCAAACTTAGTTATAATTGTTATTGTTAATAAATTTTAAAGGTTTCAAGACTTTATGAGTAAGTATTCACAGATAACAGATTATCTACAACACTTTTTGGATAATGAAGTAAGAAAGACTAGTATCCAAAAAGTTGTAGTTGGTTTGAGTGGTGGTTTAGACTCTGCTGTAGTAGCAGTCTTAGCACACAAAGTATTTGGTGATGACCTTTTATGTGTAAAAATGCCTTCACAATATTCATCTCAAAGTTCACTTGATGATGCAGATGAACTCTGTCGTGATTTTGATCTTAAAACTGAAGTGGCTTCTATCGAACCTATGTTAAAAGCATATGAAGTGATGAACCCTTCTCTGGATAATCTTAGAAAAGGAAACTTTTCATCTCGTATGAGAATGTCAACACTTTTTGATATAAGTGCTAGAGAAAATGCACTTGTTTTAGGTACAAGTAATAAGAGTGAATTAATGCTTGGTTATGGAACTCTTTATGGAGATTTAGCCTCAGCCCTTAATCCTATTGGAGATCTGTATAAGAGTGAGGTTTTTGAATTAGCTGAGTACTTAAATGTTAGTAAAAGTATCATCAAAAAACCACCATCTGCAGATTTATGGGATGGACAGAGTGATGAAGATGACTTAGGTTACACATATGCTGAGCTAGATGAAGCTATGAAGCTGTATGTTGAAGAGAGACTCTCAGTAGAAGAGATAGTAGCTCGAGGCATAGATAAAAAGATGTTAGATATGATAGTTAAAAGAATTTTTCGTAATCATTTTAAAAGAAAAATGCCAGTGATAGCTAAGCTCACATCACGTACATTAAATCATGATTTTAATTATCCAAGAGATATAACTTTATAAAGGACCCTAATATGAAAGAGTTAAAGATACCATTTAGTAAATTTGAGAGTTCACGTGAAGCACACTCTAATGTGAGTGATACTTTAGATGGTGAAGATGTTAACCAAGTAGAAGAGTTAGAAAAAGAGTTTTGTGAGTATGTAGGTTCAGAGTATGCCCTTGCAACATCTCATGGTACATCAGCACTCCATTTAGCAATGATAGCTTTAGACTTGAAACGTGGTGATAAAATAGTATGTTCTGTAAATGCTCATCCAAATGTTCCAGAAGTTGTTCGTCACTTTGACGCTGAACCAGTTTTTATAGATATAGATGCTGACTCTTATAATATCAATCTAGATAAACTAGAAGCTTATCTAGAAGAGAATAAAAGTAAAAAATTAAAAGCGGTAGTAATCACTCATTTAGGTGGTGCAACAGTTAATTTAGAACGTGTTTATAAGATGGCAAAACTTTATAATGTTAAAATTGTAGAAGATGCTAGTGATGCATTGGGTGCGACTTACAAGGGAGATAAAGTTGGTTCAACTGGTGCTGATATAGTATGTTTTAACTTCTCTTCACATCTGAAGAAAAATATCTGTAATGGTGGAATGTTAGTAACAAATGATGATGAAATCATGCATAGAGCTCGTTTACTTTCTAACCATGCTATTGTTCGTGATGAAGATACTTTAGAGTATATTTATGATGTTGTAGATATTGGAAATGATTACTCTATGAGTGAGTTAAACGCCGCTTACATTCGTGCACTTATCTCAGACCAGGACAATACTATTGCAAGACAACAAGCTATAGCATCAAGATACACTACTGAACTCTCAGATGTAGACCATGTTATCTTACAAGATATTGAGAATGAAGAGCACTCTTACTCTTTATATATTGTTAAAATAGATAAAAACCGTGACTCTTTTGCAGTTGAGCTAAGAGATGCCGGTGTGGGTACTGGACTTCACTATATTCCTTTACACCTTCTTTCATACTACAAAACTAAGTACTCACTAAGAGTAAATGATTATCCAGTAGCACTTCGTTCTTACCAGCAAGTGTTATCACTTCCAATATATGCAAATATGAGTGATGCTGAAGTTAAGTCTGTAATAGATAAAATCAAAAAAATAGCAAAAACAAGAGTATAAAAGTAGTTGAAAAACTCTCTTATATTTTGGGTTGAAGAGTACTTCTACAACCCAACTCTCTTTCAAAAAATCCTCTCCTTTTTCTTACTTCCCTTAAGTTATCTCTACTGTTTTAGTATGTGGCTACGCTATAAAGGTAAAACTGCTCAAAATTTTGGTGTAGATATACTCAGCATAGGAAATCTAAATGTTGGGGGGAGTGGTAAAACACCTTTAGTTACAGCACTCGCAAAAGATGAACTAAATGCTGCAATTATTTTACGTGGATATGGACGCGAAAGTAAGGGATGCATAGTTGTTAAAGATAGAAAAAATATCTTAGTTGATGTACTTGTGAGTGGTGATGAGGCGATGATTTATGCTCAAAAACTGCCAAACTCCATTGTGATTGTTAGTGAGGATAGAAAAAAAGCTATCTTAAAAGCTAAAGAGATGGGTGTTTTGAAAATATTTTTAGATGATGCTTACTCCAAACATGACATACTTAAGCGAGATATTCTCATAGATGTTGAGACGAAAAATAGTAGATGTTTACCTAGTGGCCCTTATCGCGAAAGACTTTGGAAAGATAAGGAAGTGATTAGATTAAAAGATGGTGTAGATTTTAAACGCAAAGTTGAATTAAAAAATGCTACAGATAAAATGTCACTTGTAACAGCTATCGCTAGACCTAAGCGTTTAGATGATTTTTTACCAAAAGTTGTAAGTAAAAACTATTTTGCAGACCACTATTCTTTTAATAAAGAAGAGCTTTTAGAAATACTCAAAAGAGATAAGTCCGACTCACTTTTAGTGACTTACAAAGACTATGTAAAGATTCAAAATTTCAATTTACCTCTTTCATTACTCGACCTAGAGATAGAATTTATAAGCACTTTATAAAAAAACAACCTACTATTAGATAAAATAACAAAATTATTATGGCATATAAGGAAAATATATTGCAAGCAAAAATTGAAACAGTAAAAACATTACTTGATGCTCTCCCTTTTATTAAAGAGTTTCGTAAAGAGATAGTTGTTATTAAGTATGGTGGTTCTGCCCAGACGTCTGAGCAGTTAAAAGAGAAGTTTGCTGAAGATATTTTACTCATGTATTTAGTGGGAATTAAACCTGTTATCGTTCATGGTGGTGGCAAAAAAATCACAGATATGCTTGATGCTTTAAATATTGACACAAAATTTATCGAAGGTCAGCGTGTAACTACAAAAGAAGTTATGCGAATTGCTGAGATGATTTTAAGTGGAGAGATAAATAAAGAGATAGTTTCGCTTTTAAACTCCCATGGTGCTAAGGCTATTGGAGTGAGTGGAAAAGATGCACACTTCATTAAAGCAGAAGCAAAAGATTTCGCTAAATGGGGACTAACTGGAAATATTACAAATGTTGATTCATCTGTTGTTTGTAACTTAATCCGTGAAGGTTTTATCCCTGTTATTGCCCCTATTGCTGCTGGTGAAGAGATGGGTCATCCCGGGTTTAATATAAATGCTGATCTTTGTGCTTCTTATGTTGCAAAAGCAATAGGTGCTAATAAGATCATCTTTTTAACAGACACTTCTGGCGTTTTAAATAATGACAAAGAACTATTTTCATCTTTAACATCAGACGAAGTAGAAGCGCTCAAAGGTGATGGAACTATTCATGGTGGAATGGTTCCAAAAGTTGATGCTTGTCTTGAAGCTATCAATGGTGGAGTAGCTAAAGCACACATCATAGATGGTAGGTTAGAGCACTCAATGCTGTTAGAGCTTTTCACATCTGAGGGTGTGGGAACACAGATAGTTAAATAGATAAAATGAGATTTTTTTTAGGAATATTTATCATAATAACATTACTCTTCAGTAGTGTTAATGCAAATCAATTTGCAGATATGGAAAAAATATCCCTAAAAAAGGATGAACATACGAATATTTTTGTAAAGTATGCTAATTATAAAAGATTGTTCAAGTTTAGATGGACACTCTATAAAAATGAAGGTTTAGTGATGTTTAGCTCTTATGACAAAGAGATTTCACAACATATTCTTTATCTAAACAGTACAAACCAAAGTTTTAAGATTTTACTGAAGCCAAAGGGTTCTGACTTTTATGAAGTCCCTTATTTTTTAGTTTTATTTAAAGATTTTAATTTTGAAAAACATGAAGCAAATTTTGAAGTTTATTTATCCGATAAAAAACATCAATTAGAAATCAAATACCAAAAAAGAGAAGTAGAGTAGATGCAAAGAGTTGAAGCAGAGTTAAATAGATTAATAAAAGAGATTGCTTACGATGAAGTAACAAAGCTCTTTGGTATGTTAAGCGGTGGTAAACGTCTCCGTGCAAAGCTGATTTTAAAAATAGCAGGTGAACATAAAGATGCACCTCTTTTAGCAGCTATAGTAGAGCTTATTCATGGAGCGAGTCTTTTACATGATGATGTTATAGATGAAGCTACTACAAGACGTGGAGCAGTCTCAGTAAATGCTACTGAGGGAAGTAAAGTAGCCGTAATGCTTGGGGATATACTCTACTCAAAAGCCTTTACTGAACTAGTAGCGTTTGAGCGAGATGTGGCGAAAACTATTGCAGCTTCTGTTACATCTCTTTCTAAGGGTGAAATGATGGATGTTAAGATGGCCGAGGAGTTTAACTCAGATGAAGAAGTTTATCTCAAAATGCTTTATCTAAAAACTGCTACACTTATCGAAGCAGCAGCTAAAGCAGCTGCACTTTTATCAGGTAAAGATGCTGATAAACATGCTCTTTATGGTAGAAATCTTGGACTTTCATTTCAAATTATAGATGATATTTTAGATATTACTGCGACAAGTGAAACTCTTGGTAAACCAGCTATGAATGATTTTGTTGAAGGTAAATGTACTCTTCCTTACATATATCTTTATAATGAGTTAAATGAAGAAGATAAACTAAGGCTACAAAGTTCACATACAAAAGAGATTGATGCTACTGAATCAGCATGGATCAAGTCTCAAATGCAAGAACATAAAACAATTGAAAAATCATTCAAACTAGCACAAGAACTTTCAGATGAAGCTCAAAAAGCGATGAGTGAAGATATTGAACTTGTTATGATTTTACAAACTATGATACAAAGAAGTTATTAATGCATTATTTAAATATTAGTTTTACACATAAAAACTCAACAATGGAAATAAGAGAAAAACTCTCTTATCCAGATGATGAGAGTAAACGTGGCTGTTTGGGTGTTTTAGTAGAGTGCGATACAATCAATGAAGCTATCCTTATTTCAACTTGTAACCGTATGGAAGTGATGTGTAACTGTTTGGATATCCCTTTAGCTACAAAACATATTTTTACAATGTTATCTAAACGCTCAAATGTAAGTGTCGAGGAGTTAGAGGGTCGTGCTGATATTTTTGATGATAGTTCTGCTATTCATCATCTTTTTTCTGTAGCTGCTTCTTTAGACTCTATGGTTATAGGTGAGACACAGATAGTAGGTCAGCTTAAAGATGCATTTAGATTTGCCTATGATAATCATTTTTGTGGAAAAAAACTTGCTCGTGCAATGAAGTCGGCGTTTAAGTGTGCTGCAAAAGTGAGAAACACAACCGATATTTCATCTAAGCCTGTCTCTATGGCAAGTGTAGCTGTGAACAAACTAAAATCTTTAGTAGAGAATGTGAAGGGCAAAAAAGCACTTGTTATTGGTATTGGTGAAATGAGTGAGATAACAGCTAGACACCTTCTAACTGCGGGTGCTGATGTTTACATAATGAATCGTACTTTACATAAGGCTAAAAAATTAGCAGATGAGTGTGGTGCTAAAGTGATAGAGTTTAATGAACTCTCAAGTGCTATAAATGAGTTTGAGATTCTTTATACTGCAACTTCTGCATATGAGCCTATTATCAAAGATGAGATTATAAAATCTTGTGATTTTGATAGATACTGGTTTGACTTAGCACTTCCTCGTGATATAAAGTATTCAAAAGGTGAGCGCATTCATCTTTATGGAATTGATGATTTAAAAGTTATTGTTGATGAGAACCTTTCTTCTCGTGAAAATGCAGCTCGTGCTGCTCACAGTATTATTGGTCGTGCGATTGTAGAGTTCTTTGAGTGGTTAAATACTCAAGATATTGAACCTCTTATAAAAGAGATTTATGCACGTGCAAATAAAGCTGCAAAAGAAGAAACAGCTCGTGTAATTAACAGTGGCTATCTACCAAAAGAGTATGAACAAGAAGCTCAAAAGATGTGCGAACAAGCACTCAAACGCTTTTTACATGAACTCACTGCAAACATGAGACATGCATCAGAAGATACACATACAGAATTACTCAGCGGAGCGATGGCTTCAATAATGAAAGAAAAAGTTTAAGGATAAAATTTGAGAAGAAGTAGAGCATTTATACCAACAAGTAAAGAAGCACCATCAGATGCACAGTTAGCAAGTCATATCTTTTTATCTCGTGCTGGTTTTATGAACCAAACGGCTGCCGGACTTTATAACTATATGCCTTTAGCAAAACGTGTTATTAAAAAAATAGAAAATATTGTAAATGATGAGATGCAAAAGGTGGGGGCACAAGAGGTTGAACTCTCTTTTGTAACACCATCTAGTCTCTGGGAAGAGTCTGGGCGTATTGAAAAGTTCGGAAAAGAACTTCTTCGTTTTCGTGATAGAAAAGATAACCTTTTCATTCTCGGTCCAACACATGAAGAGATGATGGTAGACATGGTTCGTAACCGTGTAACAAGTTATAAGAATCTTCCTCTGAATCTTTACCAGATTAAAACAAAGTTTCGTGATGAAGCTAGACCTCGCTTTGGTCTTATGCGTGGACGTGAGTTTATTATGAAAGATGGATACTCTTTTCACTCTTGCTCTGAGGATTTAGATAGAGAGTTTGACATGATGGAAGCAGCTTACAAAAAAATTCTTACTCGTTTAGGACTTGATTATAGAGTTGTTGAAGCTGATAGTGGTTCTATTGGTGGGAGTGGAAGTAAAGAGCTTATGGTTATTGCTGATAGTGGTGAAGATACTATCGCTATTTGTTCTTCTTGTGAGTATGGTGCAAATGTTGAAGCAGCTACTCGTAAAAGTCGTAGTGATATTCCAGAAGCCCCAGAAGCAGAGTTTAACAAGTTTCAAACGCCAGATATAAAAAGTATTGATGAGTTAGCATCATTTTTTAAAGTTGATCCATACTACACAATTAAATGTGTAGCTAAAAAAGCTGTTTACGATGAAGGTAGTGAGATAGTACTTTTCTTCCTTCGTGGCAGCGATGAACTTCAAGAGGTAAAAGCAACAAATGCTACAGAGTCTCTTGAACTTGTCGATGTGAATGAAGAAGAGCTAAGAGAAGCTGGAATTGTTCCTGGCTTTATTGGTCCACTTGATCAAGATAAGGCAAAACATGTAGTCGATAGTGAACTTCTAAATGCTACAAATATGATTTGTGGAGCGAATGAGCTTGATTATCATTTTATTGGTGTTGATTTAAGTGTTCTTAGTGAAGTAGCATACTTTGCAGATATCGCTGCTGTAAATGAAGGAGACTCTTGTCCTCATTGTGATGGCACACTTTCATTTACAAAAGGAATAGAAGTAGGACATATCTTTAAACTTGGGACTACTTATAGTGAAGCTTTAAAAGCTAACTATCTCGATGAAAATGGTAAGGCACAACCTTTTATTATGGGGACATACGGAATGGGAATTTCACGTTTGGTTGCTTCTGTAATAGAGCAGCACCATGATGAAAATGGTTGTATCTGGACTAAGGCTACTGCTCCATATATGGTAAATATAATGGTAAGTAATATTAAAGACGAAGCGCAGATGGCTGCAGGTGAGAAACTTTACCAAGAGCTTTTAGATGCTGGTGTTGATGTTATATTAGATGATAGAAAAGAGCGTTTTGGTTTTAAAATGAAAGATGCTGAACTCATTGGTTTTCCATATACTGTTATCATCGGAAAAGAGCTTGTAAATGGTAATGTTCAAGTTTATGATAGAAAGTCTACAGAAAAAACTGCAGTAAATTCAGAAGAAATTTTTACTAAAGTTATGGAACTTATCTAAGTGATTTATTTTATAGTATATCTTTTTTTAGAGGTTCTCATCTCTGTTAATATCTCTTCACAAATTGGTGGTTTAGCTACCTTTTTCGAGATAATAGCGAGTGCTTTTGTTGGGCTAAGTATACTGGTAAATTTTAGAAAAACTCTTGTTGAAAATATGACTGCAGTCTCTTATAACTGCATAGATTTAGAACAGTTTCAAAGGTTAAATCTTTTTACACTTTTTGGAGCTATATTATTAATCATTCCTGGTTTTCTAACAGATATTATGGGTGTATTATTACAGTTTAGTGTCTTTACGAGTATGATTGTTAACCGTTATAATGTAAAATCAGGTAATTGTAAGAGTTCATTTAGTGAACAAGCAAATTTAAAAAAGGATTCAGATGTCATTGATGTTGAAATTATTAGCGACAACGCTACTATTAAGTAGTTTTTTAAACGCTAGCACTACGAGCCAAAAAGTTCAGAAATTTTTGGATAATGAGTTTGGAGATAATCCAAGAATTAGTAAGTTAGATGTTAAGGTTATTGAAGTTAAACCTCTTAAAAACTTAAAAGGATGGGATGCTTATATCGTAGCAATAGAAGCTGTTTTAAAAGATAAACCAAAAGAGACTATTAAGCAGCAGATGATTTGGTTCTCAAATGGACAAGTTATTACTAAAGAGTTAAATGAACTCTCAAACTCTGAAAGTTATACAGAAATGGTTAAACCTGATTTCCAAGCTGCTTACTATACTAAAGAAAATCTAGTTTATGGTAATGTAAATGCTAAACATAAAGTAGTAATATTTTCAGATCCTTTATGCCCTTTTTGTACAGACTTCGCACCGCCAGCATTGAAGTATATGAAAAAGTATCCTAAGACTTTTGCGGTCTATTATTATCACTATCCGATTCTTAGAATACATCCAGCATCAGCTATTATCATTCGTGCAGCTGTAGTTGCAGAGCGTAAAGGTATTAAGGATGTATCTATAAATATGTATAAGACTAAGGTTAATCCTAGAGAAAAAGATGTTGAGAAAATTTTAATAGCATTTAATAAGGCTGTAGGTTCAAATGTGACACAAAAAGAGGTTATGGCTGGGGATGTAAATGCACATATTACACATGATCAAGAAGTTGCTAGAAAAGTTTTTGTAGGTGGAACACCAACTATTTATGTTGATGGTAAAATTGACAAAACTAGAAAACTGTACAAAACGATCAAATAGATATGAAGTTAATTATAGCAACAAGAGTCTCAGACTTAGCACTTTGGCAGGCATATCATATCAAAGATAGAATAGAAACTTCATTTCCCGAAGTAACTGTTGAACTAAATAAAATAGTAAGTAATGGAGATAAGATTTTAGATAAACCTCTTGCTCTTATCGGTGGGAAAGGTCACTTTACTAAAGAACTTGAAGATGCTATGTTAGCAGGTAAAGCAGATATTGCAGTTCACTCTCTTAAAGATGTTCCTACGTATATACCTGAGGGTTTAGAACTTGTTTCTGTTACCAAAAGACAAGACCAGAGTGATGTATTTTTATCGCATATATACAAAAGTATTGAAGATTTACCTCAAGGTGCAGTTGTTGGGACTACATCTCTTAGACGGAGAATGCAACTACTACAAGTTCGCCCAGATTTAAAAGTTAAGGACTTAAGAGGAAATGTAAATACAAGACTTCGTAAACTTCAAGAAGGTCAGTATGATGCAATTATACTAGCTTGGATAGGTTTACATCGTTTAGACCTTCTTAAAGATATTCCTTTTACAGAAAAGCTCTCATTAGATATGATGATTCCTCCTATGGGTCAAGCGGCTTTAGGTATCGAAATAGTAGCTTCAAATGAAAAAGTTCGTGAGATAGCAGAGTTTTTAAAAGATGAAGATACTTATATCTGTACACAAATTGAGCGTGACTTTATCTCTAAGATAGGTGCAGGATGTTCAGCTCCTGTTGCTTGTAATGCTGTAAAAAATGGTGATGAGATTACTTTTCGTGTAATGCTTGGCTTTCCTGATGGAACGAATGTTATGAATGAAAAGATTGTTTGTAGTGTGGAAGAGTCTAAAGGTTTAGGTTCTAAAATTGCACAAGATATGATAAAAGCAGGTGCATTACAGCTTTTAGAAAATGCAGAAAAAATTGCATTTAAAGATGAAATGCCTCAAAGATTATAGTGCAAATGTCTTTTTAAGCCTTAGTAATATATAATAAATTTATATAAAACATAATTTTAGGATATATTATGAAACTTTTACCTTGGTTGAATCAACTCTTTAACCTAAGTTTTAACGATAAATATTTAGAATTTAAATACCAAAATAATTATTTAAAAGAGCATATTTCCCAAAATATATTATCAGCTAAGATCGCTATTATAATCTATCTTATTTATGCTCCTTTAACATATTTAATTATCTTCAATGAGGCACTACTTCTCACTTACATTGTACTCTTTTCAATTAGTATGCCAATGATTTTAATCTTTACTAGAAAAAGTACCTTCTTTTTAAAAAATCAAAATTTTATGCTCTATTTTAGTGGGCTTATATCAGGTTTAGGTCCAGTCATCTTTTATGTATTGACAGAAAATAATAGGGCTGTGTTTCAAGTAGATGTCTTAATACCACTTATAGTAATATTTACAATGTATGGCATTACTTTTTCATTAGCACTTTTAAGTATGTTAAGTATTGTAGGTATGTTTTTATTTCTTTCACTTCTTTTCTCTCTTTCATCTTTAGAAATATTTATGGCTGTGTATACAATGGTAATTGGTGGAGGGGTTAGTGCTATTGCTGCTTACATGATTGAACAATCCAAGAGAAAACTTTTTTTATCAAAATTAAAAAGTGATGAGTTTAAATACCTAATTGATAACTCTCATGATATAATTGCAATTTACGATATAAATAGTTATAAATTTTTATATGCTAATAAGACAGTTTTAAAAATTAATAACTGTACTCTTGAAAGTATATTAACAAAAACAATAACTCAAATACATCCAGAGATTACATCTCAAAAGATTGAACAAATGTTCAATCAATTAGATAATAAAGAAGAAATGACAGATGTAATTAAACTTAAAAAGCCTAATGGAGATGATTATTATGTTCATACAATGTTACAGTATGGGTGGTATAATTCTAAAAAAGTTGTAATTAACCTTTCAAGTGATGTGACAGAACTAAAACATGCAGAAATTAAAATTAAAGAAATGGCTGAAAGAGATCCACTTACAAAGCTTTACAATAGATATAAACTAGATGAATTTTCCTCATTACTTATAGATCAATATACAAGATACCAAGAAAGTTTTTCTTTTATTATTTGTGATATTGATTATTTTAAAAAAATTAATGATGTTTATGGTCACTTACAGGGCGATGCAGTTCTTAAAAAAATAGCAAGTATTATAAATGACAATACTAGAGAAAGTGATATAGTTGCTAGATGGGGTGGCGAGGAGTTTGCAATTCTCCTTCCAAATACGGTACTCGAAGAAGCAGCTTTGGTTGCTAAGAAGATTAATGAAAATGTTGGTCAGTATGTACATGAAAAAGTTGGTAAAGTCTACATCTCTTGTGGGGTGTCAATGTTCACAAATGAAGATACTAAGTTGACACTTTTTAACAGAGTTGATAGTGCTTTGTATGAAGCAAAAAATAATGGACGCAATCAAATTTGTATAAAGTAATACTATGCTAAAATATCTTTATGAAAAAGACGATTAAATTATTAGAAAAACATGATGAATTACGGGTTATTGATGATGAGTTAGATATATATCTAGAAGTTCCTCATTTAGCATATGCAGAAGTAAAAAAGAGAGATGGTGGTAAAGCTATTCTTTTTACAAATGTAGTCGATAAAAAAAACAATCAAAAGTTTAATGAACCAGTTTTAATGAACCTTTTTGGCTCTTATAAACGTACTGAACTTTTATTTGGTCGTACTATTGAGTCTGTGGCAGATGAAATAACAAACTTATTACATATGAAACCTCCAACAGGAATTATTGAAAAGTTCAATAAAGCAAAAGATCTTTTTTCACTAAAAAATATCTTTCCTAAACGTTTAAAAGGAGAGGGCGCTTGTCAGGAACTTAAGTTTCTTAAAAATGATATTGACCTCTCTATTCTTCCCGTTTTAACTACATGGGAACAAGATGGTGGTCCTTTTATTACTATGGGTCAAGTCTATACTCAAAGTCTTGATGGTGAGATGGTAAATCTTGGAATGTATAGACTTCAAGTATATGATAAAAATCATCTTGGTATGCATTGGCAGATTCATAAAGACTCTTCACATTTTTTTGATCAGTATCAAAAAGCCGGTAAAAAAATGCCTGTAACTGTAGCTATTGGTGGTGACCCACTTTACACTTGGTGTGCTACAGCTCCTCTTCCTTATGGGGTCAATGAACTTCTTATGTATGGTCTTATCACTAAAAAACCTGCACAACTTGTGAAATCTCTTACTACTCCTTTATATATTCCTAAAGATGTTGATTATGTGATTGAAGGGTGGGTAGATACTACTGAGATGAAGATAGAAGGTCCTTTTGGTGACCATACTGGTTACTATACTTTAGAAGAGCCTTATCCTGTGATGGAAGTATCAGCTATTACTATGAAGAAAAATCCAACATTCTTAGCTACTGTAGTTGGTAAACCACCTTTAGAAGATAAGTATATGGGTTGGGCAACTGGTAAGATTTTCTTTCCACTTCTCAAAACAACTGTTCCTGATTTACTTGATTACCATATGCCTGAAAATGCTGGTTTTCATAATCTTATCCTTGCAAAAATGCAACCACTTTATAAGGGACATGCAAAACAGTTTATGCATGCTTTTTGGGGTGCAGGACAGATGAGTTTTGTAAAACATGCTATTTTTGTTGATGAAAAAGCACCTTCACTTAATAACTATGAAGCATTTGCTACATATGTATTAAATAGATTTACTCCAAAATCTATGTTTATAACATCTGGTATTCTAGATGCACTTGATCACTCTTCTGATGAGACACTAGTTGGTGGGAAGTTAGGGATTGATGCTACAGCTGCATACAGCGTAGATGCACCCAATCTTTTAGGTGATGAAGAGTTACTGCAGAAGGTTCAAAAATTGATTCCTGATGTTGTGCAACTACATCAGTTCATGAGAAGAACAAAAAATCCTATTACAGTTATAACTGTTAATAAATCTAAAAATGCAAAAGAGTATTTTGAAGCACTTATACCCTTAAGTACAAATATTAGAATAGTAGTTTTTGTGGATGAAAAAGCAAATGATGTTTTAAACTCCTATATGCTTGTCTGGCGTGTAACAAATAATATTGATGCTGAACGTGATATCTTTCAGTCTGGACTAATGGTTGGAATTGATGGTACAAATAAGTCTACTATTGATGGCTTTAATAGGGAATGGCCGGATGATGTTGAGTGTACAGTACCTATTGTGGAAGATTTAAAGAAAAAAACCTTGTGGGATTTAGAAGAAAAATTAAATATTAAGTATCAATTGTAGCTAAATTGTGATATTGTGTATGATATATTTGCAACATAAGGAAGATATAATATTTTCTAATGTAATATAGATTTATAATTTTAAAGAGTCTATATACTCTGTAAAGGGGAATTATGAATAAGTTTTTATTGATTATTTTATCATTAACAATTTTCACACTATCAAACTCAAATGCAGCGATTTATAAAGGTCAAAGAGTATTTGTAAAAAAATGTCTTAAATGCCATGAAGGTGGACAAAGTTTTGTATCTCAATACAAAATGAAGAAGTGGAAAAAATGGATGAAAAAGAAGGGTAAACCTCTTGCTCAACTACATCTTAAAAATAAAAAAGCTAAAAAATCTTGGAAGTATTTTAAAAGTAAAAAATATACAAAAAAGTCAAAACACCTCAAACAATTCTTAATTGAATATGCAAAAGATAGTGGAAATGTTCCTGCTTGTAATTAGATAGAACAACTTTCAACTTTCTAAAGCTTTAAAACTCTCTTTTTAAAGCTTTTCTTTTTCCTTCCTCTCCCTAAGCCTTTGCAATATCACCTTATTTAGCTAAAATACTACACTTTTTTAAAATCGGAGATATACTCATGGATAAAATGTGGTCAGGTCGCTTTAGTGCGAGTGCTTCAAGTCTTTTAGATCAATTTAATGCTTCAATAATGTATGATAGAAAACTGTATCGTGAAGATATTGAAGGTTCTTTAGCTCATGCTGCAATGCTTGCAAAACAGGGTATTTTAAATACTGAAGAATTAATACAAATAACTGATGGTTTAAATCAGGTTCACCAAGAGATTGAAGATGGCGAGTTTGAATGGAATATCGCTGATGAAGACCTCCACATGGGTATTGAAAAACGCTTAACTGCTATCATTGGTGATGCTGGTAAAAAGCTTCATACTGCAAGAAGCAGAAATGACCAGGTTGCTGTAGATTTTAGACGTTATGTCCTTCGTCAAAATTTGGAGATTGTAGAAGCTCTTAAACTTTTAATGCAAGAGATTATTGTAGTAGCTGACAAGCATACTGAAACTTTAATTCCAGGTATGACTCACCTCCAACATGCACAACCAATTAACTTTGCATTTCACTTAGGTGCATATCTTTCAATGTTTAAACGGGATATTGCCCGTTTTGAAGACTCGTATAAACGTAATAATGTATCACCTTTAGGATGTGCAGCATTAGCTGGAACACCTCATAATGTTGATCGTGGTATGACTGCTGAAATACTTGGTTTTGAGAGTGTGAGTGTGAACTGTTTAGACACAGTGAGTGATAGAGATTTCGCATTAGAGATACTTTTTAACATTTCAACTATGATGATGCATATCTCTCGTTTAAGTGAAGAGCTTGTTATGTGGTCTTCTTATGAGTTTGGTTTTGTAGAACTAAGTGATGAGTATTCTACTGGTAGTTCAATTATGCCTCAAAAGAAAAATCCTGATGTTCCAGAACTACTTCGTGGAAAAACAGGTCGTGTATATGGTTCACTTATGGGTCTTTTAACAGTTATGAAAGGTCTTCCTTTAGCATATAATAAAGATACACAAGAAGATAAAGAGGGTGTTTTTGATTCTGTTGAAACGGCTACAATTTCACTGGAAATTTTAAAAGAAGCTATTAAAACTATGGAAGTTAAAGCTCACAATATGGAATCAGCTTGTGCTATAGGTCATCTATCTGCAACAGATTTAGCCGATTATTTAGTTGAGAAGTGTGACATACCTTTTAGAGAAGCTCACTTTATAACAGGTCGTGCTGTAGCTAAAGGCGAAGAGATTAATGTTGACCTCTCAAAAATGGATTTTAAATATCTCAAAGAGATAGATAATCGTATCAATGAAGATGTGATGGAATATTTAGGTCTTCGTCACTCTATGAATGCTAGAATGTCAGAAGGTGGAACTGCTTCACAAAGAACAAAAGAGCAGTTAGAATATTTTAAAAATTATTTAGAAGGAAAATAGATTGAAAATCACTATAACACATAAAGATGCTATGAAGTTTGAAGCAAAAACTGATAAGAGTAGTTTTATCATTGATTGTCCTACAATCTCTCCAATTGAATATTTCTTATCTGGTATCATTACTTGTAGTGCAACAGATATTATTTTAATACCCAAAAACCAAGGTAAAACAGTAACTGATTTAGTAGTAGATGGTGAAGTTCTTAGAAATGAAGCTCATCCATGTAAATTCAATACTCTTCATTTAACTTACAGTTTCAACTCTGATGCAGATGATGTTACAGCTGGACGATGGGTAATGGCCTCAGTTGAAACTTACTGTTCAACTATTAATACTATTCGTGATACAACTAAGATAACTTATGATATCACTCATAACGGTACACTTATCAAAGAAAATCAAGAGATGATTTCTGGTCAAGGCACTCAAATTGACATGGGCAATATAGAAGCCTGCCCAAGTTAGACTTCTAAAAAAGCTAGAATTATCTAGCTTTCCCCCTCTATTTTTACAAATTCTTTCAATTCCATTGCATTTTGCCATATTTTTCACATTTTTTTTAATTATCATCTAGAATACAACAAGAACAGTAAGAGAAGATTGTACTAGCACAATGAGCTTCTTGCTGAAGGAAACCTAGTATTAGCATAAGATATGGGATGAGTTCTATATCTATTCTAAAAGATAAAATGGTTCCCTTAATTTTATTCACAAGATAAAGGAAATAGTATGTTTGAAATGACTATGGTATTAATGGCAGCAGCAGTTTTGGGAATTATAGCTTATGAATTTACAATGATGTTAAGAGGAAGAGAGTGGGGAGAAAATGCTAGCAGCTTTTTCTAGACCACTCTTTAGTGAAGTTTTATAAATTGTTTTTTGGGTCTGAATCGCTAAAATGTCCCCATTTAAGCTTTGTTCCACCTAAAACATGGAAGTGAAGATGTTGTACTTCTTGACCGCCATTTTCACCAATATTTGTAATAACTCTATATCCACTTTTTTCTATTTTAACTTCTTTAGCTACATCTTGAATAAAAGTTGTCATACCAGCCATAATCTCTGGTGTAACATCAATAAAACTATCAACATGAATTTTAGGAATAGCCAAAATATGTACAGGGGCCTTAGGGTTTATGTCATGAAACGCTAGAAAATCATCATTTTCAAGGATTACATTTGATGGGATTTCTTTCTTAATTATCTTACAAAATAGACACATATAAATATCCTTATTTTTCTTTGATTATATCACAAGAAATGCTTAATGAAGCTGTTTATTAGTAAAATTTGAATATAATCCACTTAAAATTTATGCTAGTAATATTTACTATTACTTGATTATGGAGACTCTATTTGAAAGAGTGGTATGATAAAATTAATGATGCTAAGAGTGTTGAAACTTTAGAAGAGATTCGCATCGCGGTATTTGGTAAAAAAGGTGTTTTAGCCGCTGAGTTTGCAAAGATGAAAGGTCTTTCAGGTAAAGAGAAAGGTGTTTTAGCAAAAGAGTTAAATACACATAAATCAGCACTAATGAATGAGTTTACGGCAAAGAAGATTACGCTTCAGACAGAGGCACTTCGAGAGGCTATGAAAGCTGAGTCTATTGATGTTTCAATGTTCTCTACTTCTAGTCAGTCTGGTGCACTGCATCCAGTAATGGAGACTATGGATAAAATTGTCGAGTACTTTTCTTCAATGAATTTTGCTGTAAAAACAGGTCAAATAGTTGAAGATGATTTCAATAACTTTGAAGCACTAAATCTTCCTAAGTACCATCCTGCACGTGATATGCAAGATACATTTTACTTTAAAGATGAGATGATGCTTCGTACTCACACATCACCAGTTCAAATTAGAACAATGATGTCTACAAAACCACCTATTCGTATGATAGCTCCAGGGGCTGTTTTTCGTCGTGACTATGACCTAACACACACACCTATGTTTCACCAAGTAGAAGGTCTTTTAGTAGATAAAGAGGGAACTGTATCATTTGCTAATTTAAAGTTTATTTTAGAAGACTTTCTTAAATATATGTTTGGTGAAGTTGAAGTTCGTTTTCGTCCTTCATTTTTCCCATTCACAGAGCCATCTGCAGAAGTAGATATCTCTTGTGTATTTTGTAAGGGAGAAGGTTGTCGTGTCTGTTCTCATACTGGTTGGTTAGAAGTTCTAGGATGTGGAATAGTTGATCCAAATGTATTTGAAGCTGTAAATTATAAAGATGTAAGTGGTTATGCTTTTGGACTTGGAGTTGAGCGTTTTGCAATGCTCATTCATCAGATTGGAGACCTTCGTTCATTGTTTGAAGGTGACATTAAATTACTGGAGCAATTTCAATGATAGTAACAAGATCGTGGTTAAATGAATGGATAGATCTTCGCGGTATATCAACACAAGAGATTGCTAAAACTTTTAACTCAATAGGTTTAGAAGTTGACAGAATTCATGAGTATAGAGTTCCAAAAAAGATAGTATTTGGTAAAGTTTTAGAGTGTGAAAAACATCCAGATGCTGACAAACTCAATGTATGCCAAGTGGATATAGGTTCTTCAATACGTCAGATTGTATGTGGTGCTGCTAATGTAAGAGCAGGATTAACAGTAGCTGTTGCAGTTTTAGGTGCACAAATGCCAGGTGGTTTAACTATAAAACCTGTAAAGCTTCGTGGTATTGATTCTGATGGAATGATCTGCTCTTCTGGTGAGTTAGGTTTAGCTGAACTTGGAAAAGGTATTTTAGAAATTGATGAAAGTATTGGAAAAGTTAAACTTGGTGATGAAGTTAATACAAATGTACTTTTCAATGATGATTTAATAGAGATAGAACTTACAGCAAATCGTGGAGACTGTTTAAGTATCCGAGGTGTTGCTCGTGATCTTTCAGCCGCTTTTGATAGACCTATTAAAGATTTTTCAGCTAAAGATAATGACACGAAACGTGGAATAGGGCGTGTATTTGCTCTTTCTCATGATAAAGACTTAAATGTAAACCTTAGTTATAAAGCACTTGATTTAAACAACCTTATCGTTCCAACTATTATCAAACTACGTTTAGCTCAAATACAAGAGAGTAGAGAGTGTGATATAGAGGCTATGCTTCTATATGTAACTCAAAGTACAGGTGTGATTCTTCGTGCATATAAACATGATTTTTTCTGTAATGATGATGATAAAATTGCTCAAGTACTACTTAGTGAAGATGAGAATGGTTATGCTTGTATTAAAGGAAGTGAGACTGCTTCTATCGTTGGTGTAATTCAAAAAGATGAATCTAAAGTTAGTGATAGTAAAAGTACTATGCTTCTTGAAGCATCATATATCCCACCTGATGTTATTAGTAAGAAAATGGCTGAAGATAAGATAGAATCTGGACCAATGTTTTATAAAACTTCACGTGGTAGTGAACCAGAACTAAACTCTTCATTAGCTTTTTGTTCAGATTTACTTATAGAGTACTCTGACTCTTCTGTTTATAGTGGACAGATAGAACTGACAAATGCTTATGCCAATAAGATAGTAAGTGTTACAAAACAAGAAATTGATGATATTATCGGTGCGAAGATTGATAAAACAGTCGTATCTAACATACTAAAAAATCTTGGCTTTAATACATCAAAATCTTCACCAGATAGTTTTGTAATCAATGTTCCTCAATTTCGTCATGATATAGTAAATAAGCAAGATATTGTGGAAGAGATTGTAAGAATGGTAGGAATAGATAATATCCCATCAAAACCATTTATTTTTACTGAAGATAACCGTTTAGAAGATAATTATTTTGAGTATAAAAAACGTTCTATCTTTAGACATCGTGGTGCTAGCAATGGCTTTTATGAATCAGTTCATTTTGTTTTTGATGAAAAAAAGACTCTTAACTCTTATGGATTTGATACTACAGTCCAAGAGTTAGAACTTTTAAATCCGATAGTTCAAACGCTAGATACACTAAGACCAACTCTTTTAACAGGACTACTTAAAGCAGCTTCTTCTAATGTTAAGAATGGCTACTCTTCAGTAAGACTTTTTGAAATAGGTTCAGTATTTACTCCTAATCGTGAAGAGTCATATAATATGGCTTTTATATTTAGTGGTGAAAAAGAGAGTGAAAGTTTAGCAAATGCTGGAAAACCTGCTAAAGTTGACTTTACATACTTTGTACAGAAAATATCTGATGTTGTTGGTGCTATAACACTGAGCGAATACAAAACAACACATACACTCTCTCATGAGTATCAATCAGCAGCAGTTATGATGAATGGTGAAGTTATTGGTGAGCTTTTTCGTGTGCATCCAACTGTTGAAAAAGATTATGATTTAGATATTACTTTTATGTGCGAGTTAGATTTTGCAAAAATTCCTTATGGACTTAAAATCGCTCAAAAAACTTCTAAGTATCAGGCATCATTTAAAGATTTAAGTCTCATTATGCCAAATGATATGTCTTATGAAAAAGTTAAAGCTGTCATTAAAAATGCAGAGATTACTAATCTTGTTCGTTTTTATCCTGTAGATAAGTATAGCGATGAGGCGTTAGGTGACAGTATAAGCTTAAGTATTCGTTTTGTTCTTCAGTCTATAGAAAAAACACTGGGGGAAGAAGATATTACTTCAGTAATGGACACAATTTTAGAAGTCTTAAAAAGTGAACTTGGAATAGGTCTTAGATAATGAGTAAAGTAATAGTCTCTCCCTCTTCATCTTTCTCACTAAACATTAGTGAAATAGCACCAGATAAGTCTATTTCACACCGTAGTGTTATGTTTGCTATGCTTGCAGATGGTGTAAGCACAATAGAAAACTTTTTACGCGGAGAAGATACTATGAACTCTTTAGAGATTGTAAAAAATCTTGGAGCTAAAGTAGAAGATGACGGGAAAACTATTAAAATATCTAGTGATGGAATACAAGAGAGTTTTGAAGTCCTAGACTGTGGAAACTCAGGAACAGGGATGCGCCTTTTTTGTGGACTTTTGAGCTCTGCAAATGGTCACTTTATTCTAACTGGAGATAAGTATCTTCGTTCTCGACCAATGAAAAGAGTTACTACCCCACTTCTAAGTATAGGTGCAAAACTTGATGGAAGAGAAGATGGTGATTTAGCTCCACTCTCTATTCGTGGAGCCTCTCTAAAATCATTTGATTATGAGAGTAAGATAGCATCGGCACAAGTGAAGTCTTGTATGATTTTAGCAGCTCTTCGTGCTGATGGTGTTTGTACTTACACTGAACCTGAACTTTCACGTGATCATACAGAAAGAATGCTAAAAGGTATGGGTGCTGAAATAAAAGTAGATGGACTTAAAACTACTATCACTCCTATGAAAGAGTTACTTTCTCCTTTAACTATTAGAGTACCAGCAGATCCTTCATCTGCATTTTTCTTTGCAGTGGCTGCTGCAATTACTCCTAATTCAAGTATTGTACTTGAGGGTGTTACTCTTAACCCTACACGTATTGAAGCTTTTAAAGCTTTAGAGCGAATGGGTGCTGATATATCTTATGAAATTACTGATAACAAGTATGAACCAATTGGAAATATTAGTGTAAAACATGCACCACTAAAGGGAATTGTAGTAGAAGATAATATTTCATGGCTTATAGATGAACTACCAGTACTCTCAATAGCTATGGCTTGTGCTGAGGGTGAAAGCCTTATTAAAAATGCCCAAGAACTTCGTGTAAAAGAGTCAGATAGAATTTCAACTGTAGTTGAAGGTTTACGCGCTGCAAATATTGAAGTACATGAGTATAAAGATGGATATAAAGTAGTTGGTGGTGAACTGAAACCTGCTGTAGTAGATAGTGATGGTGATCATAGAATTGCTATGAGCTTTATCATTGCTGGTCTTAGATGTGGTATGGAAGTAAGTGATTTAGATTGTATTAATACATCTTTTCCAAACTTTTTTGAACTGCTTCAAAAAATTACAAAAATAAAAATTTCTTAAAGAGAACGATATGAAGATTGAATTAGCTGAAAATTATGGTTTTTGCTTTGGTGTGAAGCGTGCTATTAAAATTGCAGAAGAAAATATAAACTCTTCTACTTATGGACCTTTAATTCATAACTCGAAAGAGATAGCGAGACTTGATAAAGATTTTAAAGTTGGGCTTGTTGAAGACTTTACTACTTTTAAAAGTGGTGAAAAAGCTATTGTTAGAACTCATGGTATTGTGAAAAATGAACTAGCTTCTTTACATGAGTTAGGTGTTGAAGTGATAGATGCAACATGTCCTTATGTGACAAAACCTCAAGAGATAGCACAAGAGATGAGCGAAGCTGGTTATGATGTAGTAATTTTTGGAGATGAAAAACATCCTGAGATTAAAGGTGTAAAATCTTATGCTACACATGGTGCACAAGTTGTAACTGATGTTGCAGATGTTAAAAAACTCAAACTTAAAGAGCATGTAGCCCTTATAGCGCAAACAACACGTAAGGTGGAAGACTATATGGCAATAGCAACTTACCTTATACCTCGTTATAAAGAGGTCCGTGTTTTTAACACTATATGTAATGCAACATTTGAAAACCAAGAAGCTGTTAATAAGATAGCTGCTAAAGCAGATGTTATGCTTATTATTGGTGGTAAAAACTCTTCAAACACAAAAGAGTTGTACAGTATCTCTCATGATAACTGTTCAAACTCTCATCATATTGAAGATGAAAACGATATTGATTTCTCTTGGTTTGAAAATAGAGAGTTTTGTGGTATTAGTGCAGGTGCATCGACTCCTGACTGGATTATACAAAATGTCATAAATGCAATACAAAAAAGTGTTAAATAGCTCTTTATTAACACTTTCTTCCTTTATCTTCACTTCTTCTTCTAATTAATAGCTAATAAATCTTTTTTTTGGTATAATCACGACAATTTTTATGTAACAGAGGATAGATAATGGCGTTCGATAACGAATTATTAGATGAAGAAAATTTTGCAGCAATGTTTGCAGAAAGTGAAAAAAAACAAGAGACTAGCCGTATAGTAGAAGGCGAAATAGTTGAAATCCAAGCGGAAGACAACAGAGCATTAGTAGGTGTTGGTGATAAGTTAGAGGGTATTTTAAGCCTTGACGAAATCCGTGACGAAAATGGTGAACTTAAGTTTGCTTGTGGTGACAAAATTAAAGTAATGCAAATGGGTTACTATAATGAGCGTCCTAAGATTTCTTACAAGAAAGTATTAGAGCAAGAAAAAACTATTGAGTTTATCGATGCACACAAAGATGATTTTGAAGATACTGTAATTGAAGGTATCATTACTAAGAAAAATCGTGGTGGTTATGTAGTTGAGGCTGATGCAGTTTCTTTCTTTATGCCACGTTCACTTGCAGCGTTTAAAGACACTGACGAAGTTGTTGGTCGTAAGATCAAAGCTCAAGTTGTTAAAGTAGACGCAGCTGAGAACTCAATTATTGTTTCTCGTAGAAAACTTTTCAACGAAGAAAGAAAAAAGAAAAAAGAGATTATCGATCAACTAATGGCTGAAGATGTTATTGTTGAAGGTACAATCAAAAAAATCACTTCTTACGGTATGTTCGTAGATGTTGGTGGTGTTGATGGTCTTGTTCATTACAATGAGATCTCTTACAAGGGTCCAGTTAATCCTTCTAAACTTTTTGCAGAGGGCGATACAGTTACTGTTAAAGCTATCTCTTATGATAAAGATAAACGTCACTTATCTCTTTCAATTAAAGCTGTTCTTCCAGATCCATGGGCTGAAGTTGAGTCTGAGTTAGATGAAGGTGATACAATTACTGTAACTGTTTCAAATATTGAAGCTTATGGTGTTTTTGTTGACCTTGGAAATGATATTGAAGGTTTCTTACATATTTCTGAGATTTCTTGGAATAAAAATGTTAAAAACCCTAATGATTATTTAACTGTAGGTGAAGAGATTGATGTTGAAGTTATTGAAATTAACTCTAAAACACACAAACTACGTGTTTCACTTAAAAAACTTTTACCAAAACCATTTGATGAGTTTTTAAAGAACTATAATGAAGGTGATATCGTAACTGGTATTATCACTTCTTTAACTGACTTTGGTGCGTTTGTTCGTATCGCTGGTGTTGAAGGTCTTTTACATAACCAAGATATCTCTTGGGACAAAAATACTAAAGCTAAAGAAGTTTTAACTTCTGGTGATGAAGTAGAAGTTAAAATTGCTAAAATTAACTCTGAAGATCAGAAAATATCTTTAAATAGAAAAACTCTTTTAGAGTCTCCTATTGATAAATTTGCTCTTACAAACAAAGTTAACTCTGTTGTAACTGGTACTATCCGTGACATCAAAGATTTCGGTGTATTTATATCTTTAGAAGATGGTGTTGATGCTCTTATTCGTGATGAAGATTTAACTCCACTTGTAAAAGAAGAGTTAGAAGCTGGTCAAGAAATTGAAGCTGCTATTGCTAATATCGATACTAAACGTGATCGTATCCGTTTATCTGTTAAAAAATTAGACTACATTAAGAATCAAGCAATCCTTGAAGAAATTAATGACAATGAATCACACTCATTAGGTGATTTAATTAAAGACAAACTCAAGTAAGCTACTTGTAAATGCAAAAGATATTAAAATGGCTCACTCCTCTCATCGCGATAGGAGTTGCCATTTTTATTATCTTCTTTCTTATTTCTATTAACTCTTCGGAAATTTATGTAGATACAAAACCTTTAACCCTTGATACAAAAGCAGAAGAGACAAAACCAGAAAAATTATGGTTAGATCACTTTAGTAAATCTGAGCGTTTAGGATATGAATATCCAGTAAATGAAGTATATATAGATGTTAATTTAAAAGAAAAAATAACTAAGACTATAACATATAAGTTATCAGCTAAGGTATTAGACCCTTATCAACTTTTTTGTCTCAAAGAAGAGCTTAAAAATCATAAACTTAAATATTATCTTAAAAAAGATAAGATAGATGTAGATTTATTTATTTATTCACAAAATGTTGGTAAATTACAAAACTTAGTAAAAGTGTTAAAAAATTATAAAATTTCGGCAGTTATAAAGCCGTATAAAGAGGAATATTAAAATGAACAAATATACAGTAGTAGTATGTGACCATATCCATGAAGCTGGTCTTAAAATGCTCCAAGACGATGAAAATATTAATTTTATTATGGCAGCTGATGAGCCTAAAGATAAACTTATCAAAGAGATTATTCCTAAGGCTGATGTAGCAATTACTAGAAGTTCAACTGATGTAGATGACTTTTTTTTAGAAAACTGTACTAACCTTAAAGCTGTTGTTCGTGCAGGTGTTGGTGTTGATAATGTAGATATCCCAGGATGTTCTAAACAAGGTATCATCGTTATGAATGTACCTACTGCTAACACTATTGCTGCAGTTGAGCTTACTATGGCTCACATGTTATCATGTATGAGAATGTTTCCGTACTCACATGATCACCTTAAAAACCAAAGAATTTGGAAACGTGAAAAGTGGTACGGTCATGAGATGAAAGGGAAAAAACTAGGTGTTATCGGTTTTGGTAACATTGGTTCTCGTGTTGCAAAACGTGCTCAAGCATTTGAAATGGATATTATTGCATTTGATCCATACATTAACCCATCTAAAGTTACTGACCTTGATATGACTTATACTAAAAACTTTGAAGATATTTTAGCTTGTGATATCATCACGATTCACACTCCTAAGAACAAAGAGACTATCGGTATGATTAATGATGCTGAATTTGCTCAAATGAAAGATGGTGTAGTAGTTATAAACTGTGCACGTGGTGGACTTTATGATGAAGATGCACTTTTTAAGTATCTTCAGAATGGTAAAATTCGTTTTGCAGGTATTGATGTATTTAACAAAGAACCAGCAACAGATCACCCACTTTTAGATCTTGATAATGTAGTTGTTTCTCCTCACTTAGGTGCAAATACTTATGAGTCTCAGTATAACATTGGAACTCAAGCAGCTAACAATGCTATGGAAGCTGCTAAGGGCATTGCATATCCACATGCAATGAACTTACCAATTGATGAATCAAAAATACCTTCATTTGTAAAACCATTTTTAGAAATGGGACAAAAGATTGGTTTCTTAGAATCTCAAATGAGTAAATCTCAAATTATTTCTATTAAAGTGAGTGGTCACGGTGAGATAGCTGAGTACGTTGAGTCTCTTTCTACTTTCGTAGCAGTTGGTGCTATGAGTCAAAACTCTGGTGATACTATTAACTATGTAAATGCTGAATTCGTTGCAAAAGAGAAAGGTATCAAGATAGAGACAGAAGCTTGCGGTGATTCTGCAGTTTATAAAAATTTAATTACTATTAAGTTAACTACTAGTGAAGGGACTACAACTATTAGTGCTACTATCTTTGATGATAATGTCCAGCGTTTAGTTAACATAGATGGTTTTGACATAGATGTAGCTCTTCGTGGTGATATGATTATGTTTAAAAATACTGATGTTCCAGGTGTTATTGGTAGTATGGGTTCTGTTCTTGCAAATAATCAAGTAAATATTGCTGACTTCTCACTAGCTAGAAATGACAAGGGTGAAGCACTCGCTGTTATCTTAGTTGATAATTCAGTGTGCGAAAAATCTATTAGTGAATTAGCTGCTCTTGATGCTTGTATAAGTGTTAACTACGCAAGAGTATAAGACTCTTTTTAATCTTTCTATCTTTATTTCATTCCCTTGCTTGGGAATGAAACATTCTTAACTATTAGAGAGGATCGTTAACAGATACTGAACTCTTTTCCTTGAAACCAAAGTGTGCTTCAAGGTCTGAGATATTTAGTAAAACAGGGACGATGATTAGTGAAGATATAACTGCTGCAACTGTTCCAAAAATAAGAGCTACTCCCAGACCACCAAATACTGCATCTCCAGCAAGAAGAGTCGAAGCTAACATAATGGCTACTGCTGTTAAGAAAATAGGCTTAGCACGTGTTGCTGTTGAGTATGCGATAGCTTCTGCTTGATGCATTCCCTTATCAATCATAAGAGACTTTGTAAAGTCTATAAGAAGAAGAGAGTTACGAGAGCTAATACCGATAAGTGCAATAAATCCAATAAGTGAAGTTGCAGTTAAAAAGAAAGTATCCGTTGTAAAAACATCCATTACCCAATGCCCAACAATAACACCAATTATAGAGAGAAAAGAACCAAGAAGGATTATTCCACTGAGTGTATAACTCTTATAATAAATTACCATTAATAAAAAGATAAGGATAAGAGCTGCTATAAATGCTGCTCCAAGTTCAACAAAAGTATCAAGAGTAACTTCCATCTCTCCATCCCAAATAAGTGTATAAATTTGTCCATTTTGTTTGTCCGTAAGTTTAAGATTAAAAAGACCAATTTTTTCTATTGTATACTCATCTGTAAATGTATCAAGAATAGTATTTCTAGCATCCATTAGAGGATAAACTTGAGAGACCATATCCGTCTCAGCCATAACATTTGTCATCTGGTGGAGGTTCTTACTTAAAATCATAGGGTTTGAGTCAATAGCAGTGATAGTTACAATCTCTGTGATTGGAATCATCATTCCCATTGTATTCATAAGTTTAAGAGAACTTAGTTTTGCTTTTATGGCATTTAAGTCTTTAGTTGTAAAACTTTTCGATTCGCGGGAGAGTGAAAGATAGATAGGAATCTGATCATTAAACTTCTCTGAGTTCTTAACCGCAATTTGCATACCCTCAAATGCTAGGTATATAATATTATTTAATTGTTGAATATCTACACCTGAACGTGCAACTTTAGTAGAGTCTACAACTATTTCAAAAGTTTCAAAGATTTGGTCTTGCATAATATCTATATCTACAAGCCCATCAGTCGTTTTAAATACGGACTTAACTTTACCAGCTAGTTTCCTAATCCCATCGGCATTGTTTCCATATATCTCAGCTACAATAGCAGCCATCGTAGGAGGTCCTGCTGGTGGTTCAACAAAAGAGATTCTTGTATTTGGATAAAGTTTTTCACATGAGTTTTGGATCATTGGACGGAGACGTTGAACCATCATGTATGATGGTTCAGTTCTATGATGTTTTTTAGTTATGTTTAATACTATCTCGGCAACATTTTCACTGTTTTTAAACTGACTACCTTTAATAAGTCCAGCGAAGTCAAGTGGTGAACCCATACCTAAAAATACCTCAGTATCAATCACGTCCTTCTCTTGGACTACAAAAGAGCTTACACAGCTTGTTACTTCTGCAGTTTGAGAGATAGAACTTCCAGTCGCTAGTGTTACATAGATGTTAAAAGTGTCATTATCTTTACCTGGAAGCATTTTAGCAAGTACCATTTGAGTTGGTGCTATCATCATAATAGAGAGGATAAAACCTACAAGTGTACCAATAAGAATAAATTTTCTTTGTACTGCACTTTGAATACCAGTAAGTACTGCTTTTTCGAATTTATCAAACATTAATGCTCTCCTTTTTTACTAAAGTCTGGACGTTTTAACATTCTCACCGCTAGGTAAGGTGTAAATATATAGGCTACAAAAAGTGAAGCAATCAGGGCAACAGGTACATTAGCTGGAATAGGTTTCATAAACTGACCCATCATCTGACCTACAAATGCCATAGGAACCATAGTCATAATAATAGCAAGGGTTGCTATGTTTGTTGGTGGTCCAATCTCATCAGTTGCTTTAATCATTAATTCATCTGGTGTTTCATGGGCAGATTCTGGTGAGTGGTAATGACGGTGAATATTTTCAATAACAATAATTGCAGCATCCACGAGTAAACCAAGTGAAAGTAAAAATGCAAAAAGTGTAATACGGTTAATAGTTTGACCAGTAAGATAAGCTACAAAAAGTGTAATAGCTAAAATAGCAGGGACCGTAAATGTAACGATAAGTGACTCTCTCCATCCAAGAACAAAGATAAGAAGTATCGCGATGATGATGATAGATAAAACAAGGTGATAAACAAGTTCGTTTACAGCTTCATCGGCTCTCTCTCCATCATTTCTAGTGATTACATAGTTTATCCCATTTTTTGCAAGATACTCTTTGTACGTTTCTAACTCTTCTTTAACTGCATCGGCAATTAGAACGGCATTAGTCCCTTGAAGTTTTGAAACAGTCAGTGTAACTTGTTCTTTAAATCCACTAAAGTTACCATTTTTATCTCGTTTATTAATAGTAGCAGATTTGAAGTTTTGAATATTATAGGAATCAGATACTTTGGCTATTTGTTTTAAGTAAATAGGGGAACCCATATATTGTGCTACGATGATATTTCCAATATCTTTAGCATTATCAAGAGCATTTTTTACACTCATAATAACCAGTTGATTATCTTTAGAAGTATTCTTTGTAGCTGGTACATTATATGCCAAAGATTCAACAGACTTCATAATATGACCCATTGAAAGGTTATATCCTGAGAGTTTATTCAAATCAACTTCTATGTTAAACTGGTGTTTATGTCCACCTTTTAAGTCCGTAACTGCTACATTGTCTAGACCATTAATATGATGTTGTAGTTCCTTAACCTTGTCGTAGAGTTCTGTTTTACTCATATTTTTATCAGATGTGTAAAATGCTACAGAAACAATAGGAATATCTACATCAATATCAAGTGGTTTAATGATAGGCTCCATAGCCCCTGCAGGAAAGATATCTGCATTTTGCATGATTTTGTCATAAACTTTTAGATTTGAACCATCTTTCTCTTCACCAATGAAAAAGGCAGCATTTACAATACCTACATTGTCCATTGCTCGACCATAAATATTTTCAACACCTAGAACTTCTTTTAGTTTACGTTCAAGTGGTCTTACTATTACTTTTTCAATTTCTTCTGCGCTTGCACCAGGAAGGGCGATGATAACGGTGGACCCACTAACAACCATTTGAGGGTTTTCTTCTCTTGGCATAATTTCAAGAGCTAAGTATCCTATTACGAGTAAAAAAATACCAAGAACGACAGTTAATGGACTACGAATAAAAGCTTTCGCTAATTTTCCAGCTGAATCTTTAGGAGTGTAACTTTTTTCCATTTTATAACCTTTTAGTTTATGCTTACAGTTGCATACATACCAGGATATACAGACTTGTTATTTGTTTTGAATGAAATCTTAATCTTAAATGTATGTGTCATCGGGTTTGAGTTAGGAATGATAGCTGTTACTTTACCAATAGTTTTTACATTTAATGATGGAATTGTAACAATAACTTTTTTACCATGAGATATTTGTGAAAGATTACTCTCTGGAATCTCAGCACTTATTTTTAAATCACTTAAGTCTGAAAGAATAATAGCTGGCATACCAGGCATAGCCATCTCTCCAACTTTAATATTTTTAGCAACAATTACACCATTGTTTGGAGCTTTGATATTTAGATATCTGTATTGATTTTGTACTTCTTGTAGTCTTGCTTTTGCAATGGACATCATATCTCTTAGGTTCTTCTCTGCAAGTTCTAGGTTTTCAACTTCATATTTTGAAACCATATCTTTAGCTAAAAGTCTTTTATGACGGTCAAGGTTTATTTTCACATTTGTATATTGGTTTTCATACATTTGCAGAGAAAGTTCTGCTTGGCGTTTAGCCGAGTCAATCTCTCTTGAGTCAATCTTGTAAAGAGTTTGGTTACGTTTAACTTTTTCACCTTCACTTACATATACATCCGTAACAAAACCCATAAAACGGCTTGTTATCATCTTTTGGTTATCAGAAATAACACTTCCTGAGAGTGTAATAGTCTCTGCTATAAGTGAAGCACCAAGTGCTAAGATAAGTAGTAGTTTGTTCATTTTATTCTCCTTTGTTTGCTAGTTTTTCTAAAGCAAATATTTTTTCATTACGTGTATTTTTAGCTATTTGAAGTTGTAGTATCTTTTCTATCTGCATAGATTGTTTGATTATAACATCATTCATAGAAGAGAGTTTTTCTTTATATCTACCCTCATAGTTTTTATATATTGCACTTGCTAAGGCTAACTCTTTATTTAAAGAGGCTATCTCTTCATCAGCAGTAGCTATTTCAGTTCTTGTTTTAGCAAGTTTAAGCGCAATACCATTTTTAGCTAGTTCTACTTGAGAGAGCATTTTCATATGTTCTATTTTTGATTTTTCTATTTTTGCATTATCGATACCACCATTAAAAAGGTTCCATGTAAGTCTTGCACCAACTGTATAGGCACTATGATCAGATGCATCACCTAAAAAAGTATCATCAGCCGTAGCCACTTCAGCAAAAGCACCCAGAGTAGGGTAGTAAGCAGCTTGACTTGTCTCAAGCATATTTTCACGAATTTTAAGACCAGTAGAAGCTTTTTGAATATCAAGATTTGAGCTTAAAACCTCTTCGTCTTCTAGGAGGGGAAGTTCAACATCTGTTGATGGAGTTGTAATGGTAGTGATGTCATCATTTAGCAAAAAGCTTAGGTAGTGGTAAAGAAGTTTTTTATTTGAGTTCATGTGAACCAAAAGACGTTCTACATTTCCTTTTTTAGCTTTTACTTCTAGAAGATCTATTTTTTTTGCATATCCAACATCAATCATGTTTTGTGTTGTATTTTCTAGCTTTTGGATATTTTGTAAGATTGTTGTTAAGTTCGTGATTGAGTCATCCAAGAGTTTCATATCATAGTATGATTTTCTGAGTTGATAGATTTTCTCGTTTATCACTTCTTCTTTTTCTAAAGATTTTATTCTTGTCATTGATTCCATAATGTCAGAGTATGAACTAAGTGCAAAACCAGTAAAAAGAGGAATCTCATATCTTAGTTTACTTTGGAAGAAGTTTCTAGAGTCTGGATAGTTTAAATCATTAGGTTGTGTTTGAAGTAATGTTTCAGGTGGTAAGGCAGGGTTAAACTCTGAAAATCCAAAATCCCCAAAAGTTGCTTCACGAGAAGTAAGTTTAAATCCAAATACATTTCCAGCATCATTTGAACGAGCAAAGTCTTGAACAAAGTCTAACTTACCCCAGTTCATTCCAGATACAGTCTCTTCTTCTTCTTGAGCACTTTGGACGTCTAAGTCTGCCGCTTTTATCTCTAGGTTGTTGTTTTTTAGGATGCTAAGAGCTTCTTCTAATGTAGGTGAAGAAGTGTCTGCAGCATTAAGAGTAAGTAGTATAGAAAAAATAGATAGTATAAATTTCATATTAGCTCTCCTTATTTATTTTGATTAAGTTTTAATTATAACATATATATATTTATCTTATATCACATTTGTATCAAATTTAAAACTTTTTGATGAGTAAACATGGTAACTATATTTTCTTTAAACGCCACATAAGAAGGGGGAATTAAAATGATTATGATAAAATAGAACTAAAGCACTTCGGTTTTTAAATAGTCTGGAAATATATTAATGAAAATAAATTTTAAAGTTTTATCAATGCTAGTCCTAGCACTAATTACATATCTAACATTCTCCTATATTTATGTAAAAGAAGCAAATATTACGATGATTGCTCAAAAGTATAGTGAAGTTTCTAAAGAGATGAAAAATAGATTAAGTACTTTAATTGCTGAAAAAAAAGAAGCAGTTACTCTGGTCTCTTTATCTCTTTCATTTAGTGATTTTCTTAAAAAAGCACTCATTACTAAAGATACTTCAAAACTAGCTCTCACGCAGTTCTCTAAAGTTCTTAGAAAAGATTCATCTTTGAAAAATGTATGGTTTCAGCTTTTAGATGTAAATGGTGTTAGTATATATAGATCTTGGTCATCAAAATATGGGGACTCTCTTGTAACTACTAGATTAGATGTCGCACAGATGCTCAAAGTACAGAAGGTTCGTTCATCTATCAGTACTGGTAGATTTGATATGACTTTTAAAACAATGGTTCCTATTTATTATGAAGGCAAGTTTATAGGGATAGTGGAAACAATAGCCAAGTTTAACTCTATAGTTATTAAAATGCAACAAATTGACTCCAATGTACTTGTTGTCATAGACAAGTCTTATAAAAAACAGCTCTCAAAAGCTGCTGATAAAAGGTTTGTTAAAGAGTATTATGTTGCTAATATTCATCCAGATAAGAGAATTTTTAATATATTTAAAGGTGAATATTTTCTCAAACTTTTAAATATAGAAGATTATTTTATTGATAAGAAAAACAGTGTTTTATTTGCTACATATCTAATTGATGGTCTCGATTCTAAGCCTATGGGGCATTTTATATTATCTAAAGAACTTTCTAAAATCGATATGAAAGTTATAGATTCATCACATAAGAGAAATATTATTATCCTAATTATTGTTGGAATTTTAATTGGTGCTTTTATCTATTATATTTTTACGATTAACTATAAAAGATTTATTCAAAAGCAAAATGAAGAGTTAGAAAAAAATGTTAAATCAAAAACAAAAGAGCTTTATCATACGGCACATCATGACTCTTTAACTGGTCTACCCAATAGACTTCTATTTTTAGATAGATTAAGACAAATTCTTAGATATTCAGCAAGAGATCAAAAAAATGTAGCACTTCTTTTTCTAGACTTAGATAGATTCAAAGAGGTAAATGATACTTATGGACATCATATTGGAGATGAACTCCTTATTCAGGTGACAAGAGTGTTGAAATCTTGTGTTAGAGAAGAAGATACTATCGCTAGACTCGGTGGTGATGAGTTTACTATTATTATTCAAAATGTTAAGTCACATGATATGATTGCGATTACTAAAAAAATTATAGAGAAAATGCAAGAGACATTTTTTATAGAAAAAATAGAACTTCATACTAGTCTTAGTATTGGTATTTCTAATTTTCCGGATGATGGTTTAACTACAGATGAACTTTTAAGCAATGCTGATATTGCAATGTACCGAGCAAAAGAGTTGGGAAAAAATAATTTTCAGTTTTATGATAGAAAAATGACGAAAATGGCTTTAAGCCGTACAAAACTAGAAAATGACATAAGACGTGCTTTAGTATATTGTGAGTTTGAACCATATTTTCAAGTGAAATTAGATGCTAAAACGGGAGAGGTTATAGGTGTTGAAGCCCTTATTCGTTGGAATCATCCAGAGAATGGACTAATATATCCAAATGACTTTATCCCATTTGCTGAAGAGTTTGGACTTCTTTCAGAAATAGATAATTTTATGATGCATGAGGCAATGAAAATCACTAAAATCTGGTTAGATAAAGGTTTTGATTTTGGTAGACTCTCTTTAAATGTATCAACAAAAGAGCTTGATGATGAGAATTTTGTTAAAGAAATAAACGAGATTATCTCCGAAACAGGTTACGATGCACAGTACCTAGAGTTAGAAATCTTAGAGAGTCAAAGTATTAAGAACCAAGAAAAAGTTATTAAGATTTTAGGTGAGATTAAAAGTAGTGGGATAAGTATCTCTATAGATGATTTTGGAACAGGTTATTCATCTCTATCGTATCTTAAACAACTACCTATCGATAAAATAAAAATTGATCGTAGTTTTATTAAAGATTTACCATATGAGAAAGATTCAATTGCTATTGTTAAAACAATTATAGCATTAGCTAAAAACTTAGACTTAGATATAATAGCTGAGGGTGTTGAAACAAAAGAACAAGTAGACTTTTTACTCCAAGAAGGCTGTGAAAAAATCCAAGGTTATTACTATTCAAAACCTATTTCAGCAGATGAGTTTGAGAAATTTTTAAAAACAAAGGTAAAATTATAGATATGCAAATGGTAGTAGACTCCCTCAGAAAAAAGGGAAAAATTTATAAAAAAATGCAAGAGATAACTCCTAAAGAGTTAGGCATAAGAAACAAGATAAAAATGTACAAAGCAACAGATACAAGAGGCTACTTTT